>PPYF01593936.1_pt1 | contig 13361 bp, 6 predicted proteins | sample 1559871 | NCBI WGS metagenome assembly PPYF01 (sample SAMN08240021, study PRJNA423297) | Human gut metagenome, whole genome shotgun sequencing project. | reverse complement strand
AATTCGTTCATCTCCCGTATCTTGTCTCCCAGTCCGGAACTTTCAAAAGCTTTCTCCCAATCCGGATTAAGATCGTTTTCCTCAGGGTTCTCTTCAAAACCGAACTTCATGTTGCGCATGATGTTCACATTCCTCATCATCTCTGGAATGATTTCTTCACGCATCTTCTTGTCTATCTTTTCCGTTTCCTGGCTACGGAGCAGCTCGATGTAAATACGGTTCAGTTGCTTGCCGAAACTGCCGTCTTCGTTGAGCAGGGAAAGGCGGGCTGTCAATTCGGGATAAAGCGACAGACGGGTGGGATGAAAAAGAAGTGCGAAAGCGATACCTACCAAAGCCCGTTGGTTTACTTGCGTATTTGCATGCGTTACGGCGTCCAGCAACCATGAGAATTTGCGGGTATCGAAGCATTCCATCAGACTGAGCATGACGGCACTGGTGAACAGGCACAAATCATTGACGGGAAGCATTTCTGATTCCAGTAATCCTTTGGCTTGCTGTTCGTCTTCTACAGACCAGTCACTGTTACTCCATGTGGAAAGGAAAAGAACCTGGGCGGTTTGTTCGTGCCGTTGCAGTACGGCGTCCATGCCTTGGTTATCCGGCATCAGCTGACAAACGGCCAGGTCATCAGGGAAAGATTCCAATACCTTCTGCAGTGCGGCAATATTGTATTCTTTGGGGAGGCGTTCCCGGTTATTGCGCAGGGAATGGTAATAGTGCGTGGAAACTCCGTCAAGGAGAGACAGACGTGCCTGGTCAGCGACTTCCCAAGTTTCGGTCAGAATCTGGCGATATAGTTTCTGTCGTTCAGGATCGTCGATTCCCTGGCGCATGTATTGCAGCATGTACTGATAGGATGTCTGAGCTTGTTCCAAGCGGTTGCGGAGTGTCCAGTCACCGCTGTTCCAGAGAAAGGCTTCCAGTTGGGATTGTGCTTCCTTCAGCCGTTGCTGCTTGAGTAGAGTAACGATATGCTGATATTGTTCTTGTATGGCTTGTTCGTTCATAAATCAGTCTCTTTTTGGGTATGTATCTTATAAAACTACAAAAAGGATGCCAAAAAGTTCATAAATTTCCATTTCCCCAGCTCAGAAACGAACTTGCAACTGTGCTTGAAGCAGGTTTGAGTTTTCTCCTTTATGGCGGTTACAGTATGTATACTGGGCTTGCAGACGGCATTTGGGATAGAACCAATACTGTACACCTGCTACATAATTGGTCTGTTTATCGGAAATAGTTTTATTTTTGTTGAAATAGTCATAAGAGGCTATTACGTCAAATTTGGGAAGCACATGGGCAGATACGGTTGCATAGTAACCGTCACTTTTAACGTGTCCGTCTTTTCCGGCCAAGTATTCTGTACGTACATCTACGGATTTTGTTTTGATGGTGGCACCTGCCGACCAGCGGTTTCGGGTGTAATTCTCTCCTATGGCTATGTCTGGATTAATGGAAGAAACGGCTACGGCGCATCCTTTCCCTTTAACAAAGGAACCGCCGACGGACAACCATTTCAATGGATGTACCATAAGGCTGCCTACAATATCTTTCTGATTGTTTTTATCTTTTAGGTTGATGCCTTGTCCGTTCATGATGGCAAGGTTATAAGTCATCAAAGAGTCGAACAAGTCTCCATAAATTAACAATCCCATATCACGACCGCTTGCAGAGCCATACAACGGATCACTGCCATTGATACCGGCCAGGTAATTGACGGCTTGAGAATAACAGTTTATTAATTCGACAAAGCAGGGAGACATCGGGTTCTCAATGGTATACATGGTTTTGAACTGTCCGATACGTGCTGTGAGTTGAGGGAGAAAGCGGTATTCCGTGTAGGCTTCCAGAATTTTTCCGGTATTGGCAAAGCTGTACATGAAGTAAGCCGACCATTTATCGGTGATTTTACCGCGCGCCATAAAGATAACTCTCTTTATATCGAAAGTATTGCTGGTACCTTCGCCCGCATCATCGTATGTATATCCCACTTGGGCATAGCCGGAGAGTGAAATGCGGTCTTTTAAAGTGTTGACTACATCATTCAGACAAGCATCTTGTGCTTTCAGGATGCATGTGGCTGATAAAAGGATGCAGGATAGTAGAATTCGTCTCATTATAGGGATGGATAGTAGTAAAAAAGGCAACCCTTTTTTCAAAGAGCTGCCTTTGGGTGTTATTTTGCTTGTTTTTATTCGTTGATAGCAGCGATACCCGGAAGGATTTTTCCTTCGATTGCTTCAAGCAATGCACCGCCACCGGTAGATACGTAAGACACGCCGCTTGCCAAGCCGAACTTGTTGACACAAGCTACAGAGTCACCGCCACCTACGAGTGAGAAAGCACCGTTCTTGGTAGCTTCTACGATAGCTTCGCCTACAGCGCGTGAACCGTGAGTGAAGTTCTCGAATTCGAATACACCCGTCGGACCGTTCCAAAGGATAGTCTTGGAGTTCTTGATGACATCTGCAAAGATCTTTTCAGTCTCAGGACCGATATCAAGACCTTCCCAGCCATCAGGAATTTCGTCAACCGGGCAGAACTTGGTGTTGGCATCGTTGGAGAAAGAATCGGCAATCTTGGCATCAACAGCCAAAACAAGGTTTACGCCTTTTTCTTTTGCTTTCTTCACCAGGTCAAGAGCCAAATCCAGTTTGTCATCTTCGCAGATAGAAATACCGATTTTGCCGCCCATGGCTTTGGTGAAAGTATAAGTCATACCGCCGGCAATAATCAGGTTGTCTACCTTGTTCAGCAGGTTTTCAATGATTTCAATCTTGGAAGAAACTTTGGAACCACCCATGATGGCAGTAAACGGACGTTGGATATCGTTCAAAACTTTATCAACAGCCTTTACTTCTTTTTCCATCAGGTAACCGAACATTTTGTTGTCCTTGTCGAAATATTTAGCGATCAATGCAGTAGAAGCGTGTGCACGGTGAGCGGTACCGAAAGCGTCGTTTACATAGCAATCTGCATAAGAAGCCAATTTCTTGGTGAATTCTTTCTGGCTTTCCTTAACAGCAGCTTTGGCAGCCTTCTTTTCTTCGTCTGTAGCATCTTCAGCCAAACCGCGGGGTTTGCCTTCCTCTTCAGCGTAGAAACGGAGGTTCTCGAGCAACAACACTTCACCCGGTTGCAGAGCAGCAGCCTTTACGGCAGCTTCTTCGCCCATACAGTCGTTAGCAAATTGCACCTCAACACCCAACAACTCTTCGAGATGCTTCAGAATGTGCTTCAAGGAGAACTTGTCAGCCGGGCCTTTCGGACGACCGAGGTGAGAACCGATAATTACACTACCGCCATCGGCCAAAATCTTCTTCAATGTAGGAAGAGCGGCACGCATACGGGTATCATCTGTAATGTTGAAGTTTTCGTCCAAGGGTACGTTGAAGTCCACACGAACGAATGCCTTTTTTCCGGCAAAGTTAAATTGATCAATTGTCATAATACTCTATTTTATTTAAAAGTGTTACTAATTTCTTTTTAGTGAGCGCAAAGTTAGCATTTATTTCTTTTTTTTGCTATGAAACCGTTGTTTATTCTTTGTCTTTGCCGCTCTCTTTGCTAACTTTATATTTCTGGCAGTAATATTTGCACATTAATTGCAAACCGCAGGTATCACATTGTGGAGTACGTGCCTGGCATACATAGCGACCGTGCAGGATAAGCCAGTGGTGAGCTATGGGGATGTCTGTTTCCGGTATATGTTTTACCAATTCTTTTTCGACACTGAACGGAGTTGTACATTTATCTGATACGAGACCCAGGCGATGGCTGACGCGGAACACGTGTGTGTCTACTGCCATAGCCGCTTTATTGAAAACAACGGATTGGATGACATTGGCTGTTTTGCGGCCTACGCCGGGCAGTTTTACCAGTTCTTCAAGGGTATCGGGTACCTCACTGTTGAATTCTTTCACCAACATCTGTGCCATGCCTACAAGATGTTTAGCTTTGTTGTTGGGATAGGAGACGCTGCGGATATACTCGTATACCACGTCGGGAGTAGTAGCGGCGAGTGCTTCGGGAGTAGGGAAGTCCCGGTAAAGGGCGGGGGTAATCATATTGACGCGTTTGTCCGTACATTGTGCAGAGAGAATAACTGCTATCAACAGCTCGAACGGATTGTCATAATGCAACTCTGTTTCGGCTACGGGAACGTTCTCCCTAAACCAAGCAAGGATTTTTTCATAACGCTCTTTCTTTCTCATCTTAATTTGTTTTTATGATAGTGAGGAGATACTTTCAGATTGAAATAGAAGATGGAGATAACCGTGAGGCAGGCTCCGAAAAAATATGCCATATCGAATGAGGTAATCTGTGCGATATAACCTCCTGCTGTCAGACCTATACCAATGCCTACATCCCATGAAGTCAGGTAGGTAGAGGTGGCTGTTCCGCGCTGGTTGTTGGGGGCCAGGTTTACGAACAGCGTATTGAAGGCGGGGAACATCGTCCCGAAGCCTACTCCCAATAGGAGGGCAACCATAAAAAACAATATGTTTGTCAGTTCCGGGACGGTCTTCATCAGTAGTCCGCAAGCGGACAATATGAAGAAACAGCTACATACCAGATATAGTCCTAAAGTTATGACTTGGGTGATACGTCCTTTATCCACTTGTTTGCCGGAGAACATACGGGACACTGCCATGCCGACGGCCATAAAAGTAAAAAACAATCCGGAATTCAAGGTAATTCCTATTTCTTTGGCATACATGGCTACATAAGTGCTTGTCATGCCATATGGTATGGAGAGCAATAGCAGTGCGATTCCTGCCGGGATACCTTTCAGCAGCACAAAGCGGTCCAATGAGATAGGTTCTCGTTTGACTGGTTGTTTGGGTGGGGTCTTGACGAGGCATGCGGCAACAAAACCGATAGTTCCTGATATGAGCGAGCAGGCAAAAATCGTTTCAAAGGAATATATGTCATGCATGAAAAGACCAATCATCGGGCCGAAGCTCATGGCTGTATTGTTCATCAGTCCATAATATCCTACGGCTTCACCGCGACGGGACGAAGGGGTAATGTCAATCACAATTGTATTTCCCGCTACGGTCACCATTCCAAATGCAAGGCCGTGGACAACCCGCAACATGATGAATAAAGATAGGACTCCCGCTAACATGTAACCTGCGAAAATGGTGATAAAGATGAAATATGCCACCAGATAAAGAGGCTTGCGGGCCAGTGTGTCGAGCAGGTATCCCGAAAATGGGCGTATGCAGAGCGAGGCAATGGTGTAGCATGACAAGATGACACCTACTGCTGCATTTCCGGTATGGAATACCTCAGTTAGGTAGAATGGAAGAACCGGTAGTATCAGATAAAAGGCAAAATACAAAAGGAAATTGGCAGCCAGGATAAGGCAATAGCCGGAGGTTACAAGTTTGTCTTTTGCCATAGCGAAAAATAGTGGTTAGCGATGAGTGGTTAGTGATGGGTGATTAATGATATGCTGAAAATGCGCAACTTATTAATCACTAATCACTAACCGTTATTCACTATATTTAGTAAGCGCTCTCGAATTCTTTCAAGAAGCGTGTGTCATTTTCAGAGAACATACGAAGGTCTTTCACTTGGTATTTTAAGTTGGTGATGCGTTCGATACCCATACCCAGGGCATATCCGCTATACACTTTGCTGTCTATTCCGTTCAGCTCCAATACATTCGGATCTACCATACCGCATCCCAAAATTTCTACCCAACCCGTGTGCTTGCAGAAGGGGCAGCCCTTGCCGCCGCAGATGTTGCAGCTGATGTCCATTTCGGCACTTGGCTCGGTGAAGGGGAAGTAGGAAGGACGCAGACGAATCTTGGTGTCACTGCCGAACATCTCTTGCGCAAAGAGCAATAAAGCCTGCTTCAGGTCGGTGAAAGATACATTGCGGTCTACGTACAAGGCTTCTACCTGATGGAAGAATGCGTGTGCGCGGTAGCTGATGGCCTCATTACGGTATACACGTCCCGGACAAAGTACGCGGATAGGAGGCTGCGTGGTCTCCATAACACGGCTTTGCACGCTGGATGTGTGTGTGCGAAGAATGATGCTGTGCGATACGTTTTCTGTATCATTTTCGATGAAGAATGTATCCTGCATGTCGCGTGCCGGATGGTCTTCGGCAAAATTCATGGAGGAGAATACGTGCCAGTCGTCTTCCATTTCCGGTCCGTCGGCGATGTTGAATCCCATACGGGCAAATATATCGATGATTTCGTTTCTCACGATGGAAAGCGGATGGCGGGTTCCTAATTCTACCGGGTAGGCTGAACGGGTCAAGTCAATATCGTCACAGCAGGTATCCTGGCTTTCGAATTGTTCCTTCAAGGCGGCAATCTTTTCTTGTGCTTTGTTTTTCAGTTCGTTCAAGCGCATTCCCACCTCTTTTTTCTGTTCGGCGGCTACATTGCGGAAATCTGCCATTAAGTCATTGATGGCTCCTTTTTTACTGAGGTATTTGATGCGGAGTGCCTCTAATTCCTCGGCGTTAGCGGCTTTCAGCGCCTCTACTTCCTGCAGAAGCTGATTGATTTTAGCTATCATATCGTTGTTATCTTATTTATTTTCTAAGTTAAAAACGGTGCAAAGATACAATATTATCATTGTTTTGCCGCCAATTGGGGAAGATTATTTGGTGTCAGTGGTACAAAATTTCATGTGAAGAAGAAATGATAGAGGATGGGAGAAAAAATGATATATATGTAAAAGTCTTCATATTGTTTATGGAAAAAACATAAATGAGCGTTGTTTAGTGACTTTTAAAATATACTTTTCGTATCTTTGCGCCCCGTTTACCGTTCTATGGAGGTAGAACAAACTGGCGGTTGGTATTTATTAACATACGTCAAAGAGAGAGAGTTAACGGAGTAATTGTTGCATTAAAGTTAGAGTTTGAATTGATGAAATTGAAGACAATCCTGCCAGTCGTGGCAGTTGCGGGAGTACTCATGTGTGAGCCTGCCGTATTGTTGCATGCCGGTACATCTGATTTTGCTTCTCCCGAAGCTATGGGATGGTTCCGTAAGAAAAAGAAGAGTGAAACCAAGGACAGCGTTCAATCCAAGAGCGACTACGAGAAATTGACAGGTTCCGGTGCTATTGCCCGCAAGGGAATGTTCAATGTTTACCAGAAGAAGAGCGATTATTACTTTGAAGTGCCGGCAAGGCTGCTGGGACGTGATATGCTGGTAGTAAATAAATTACAGCGTGTTCCTTCCGAACTGAATGAGGCAGGTGTGAACCGTGGTACGAATTACGAAAATCAGATGGTGCGTTTTGAATTGGACAAGGCTGCCAACAAGCTGTTGGTACGTCAGAGCCGTCCTCTTCCGTTGGCGCCGGATGAGGATGCCATACGGCAGTCCGTACTGGATAATTATATTTCTCCGCTGATAGCCGGTTTCAAGATTGAGGCATTCAATAATGACTCTACCATGATAGTGGTCAAGGTCAACGATATTTATGATGGTACAGAGACGAGTATCAATAATGTCTTTACGAATATCAACCTGGGAACTTCGGCCATCAAGAATCTCTCCCGCATTTTATCTATCAAAGCTTTTGAGAACAATGTGGTAGCCACTTCCGAGTTGACAACTAAGGTGACCGAGGGAACAACGACTGTGTTTGTTACGGTCGAAGTCAGTTCCTCTCTGTTGCTGTTGCCGGAGAAACCTATGATGGGACGTCTGGATAGTCCGCGCGTAGGTTACTTTACCAATCCGTTGTTGAATTACAGTGACGGTCAGCAGCGTGTAGACAAGAAACCCTTCATCACCCGCTGGCGTCTGGAACCGAAACCGGAAGACCGGGAGCGTTACCTTCGCGGTGAATTGGTGGAACCGGCCAAGCCGATTGTGTTCTACATCGAGAACTCCACTCCCCGTCGTTGGCGGAAATATATCAAGCAGGGAATCGAGGATTGGCAGGCTGCTTTTGAACGTGCCGGATTCAAGAATGCTATCATAGCCAAGGAACTGACGGACAGCATGAATGTGGATAAGGATGACGTGAACTACTCCGTGCTGACCTACGCCGCCTCCACCAAAGCCAATGCCATGGGCCCCTCTATCCTCGACCCCCGTTCGGGCGAGATATTGGAAGCGGACATCATGTGGTGGCATAATGTGCTGGGCATGCTCCAGGAATGGATTACAGTGCAAACCGGTGTCGTACGTCCCGAAGCAAGAGGAGTAAGGCTGCCGGATGAGCTGATGGGCGATGCCATGCGCTTTGTGGCATGCCACGAGGTGGGGCACTCGTTGGGCTTGCGCCACAATATGATTGCTTCCTGGACTTTTCCGACAGATTCCCTGCGTTCCAAAACATTTACGGATCGTATGAATACCACTTCCTCCTCTATCATGGACTATGCACGTTTCAACTATGTGGCACAGCCGGGTGACGGTGTTACGGCGCTTTCTCCCCATATCGGTCCGTATGATATGTTTGCCATAGAATACGGCTATCGTTGGTATGGTAAAGAAACCCCAGAGGCAGAGAAGGACTTGCTTGCCGACTTCCTGAGCCGTCATACAGACCGTTTATATAAATATAGTGAGGCGCAGGATGTACGTGATGCCGTAGACCCGCGTGCGCAGAATGAAGATTTGGGCGATGATGCTGTCCGCTCATCTCTGCTGGGTATTGAGAACTTGAAGCGTATTGTTCCTCAAATCATCCAATGGACTACTACTGGCGAGAAAGGACAGACTTATGAAGAAGCTTCCCGCCTATACTATGCGGTTATCAACCAATGGAACAATTACCTCTATCATGTATTGGCAAACATCGGTGGTATCTATATAGAAAACACCGTTGTGGGCGACGGACAGAAAACCTATACTTTCGTAGAAAAAGAAAAGCAGCAAGCCGCCCTGAAGTTTCTGCTGGACGAAGTGCTGACCTATCCCAAATGGCTGTTCGACACGGAAGTTGGAGAGTACACTTACTTGCTGCGCAACACTCCACTGGGCGTAGTGGAGAATGCACCGACACAAGTGTTGAAGAATGCCCAATCCTATATCCTTTGGGATTTGCTGGGCAACAACCGCCTGATGCGTATGTTGGAGAACGAATCGGTGAACGGCAAAAAGGCTTTCACGGTGGTAGAGCTGATGGATGGCCTGCATCGCAACATCTTTGCCACTACGGAACGCGGTGCCTTGCCGGACGTCATGACACGCGCCTTGCAGAAGAACTTCGTAGATGCACTGATTACAGCAGCTGCCGAAAGCGAAGGAGTGAAAATAAACAAAAAACTGATGGACAACCACTTCTTGCTGGACCATCAGACTGCCCTTTGCAGCTGTGACGAGCATGCCGGTAAGACTTTGGATGCCGACCGTATGGGTGCACACCGCGAACTGAACTTCTACGGTTCGCAGATAAACCGCGTATCTGATGTCATCTCCGTGAAGCGTGGTGAGTTGCTTCGCATCAAAGAATTGCTCCAAAATCGTCTGGGTGCATCGGATATAGCCACTAAATATCATTATAAGGATTTGATTTTGCGTATCAATACTGCATTAGGAGTAAAGTGATTTTTCTTTTCAATAGAGTATTAATTAATTTTATATGTAACGCATGAAAAAACGTGTATTAATCGTTTTGCTATGCTTTGTAGGAGCTTTGTCATCTGCTTTTGCTGCAGAGAAAAAAGTCCAGGGCGTAGTAATATCTTCAGAGGATAACCTACCGCTTATCGGTGCTTCCGTTTATGTGACTGCGGAAGACTTGAAAAAGGCGGGGAGTGCTCAGACTACAATGGGGGTCATCACTGATGTGGATGGTCAGTTCTCTATCGCTATACCTGCGGGGATAACCCGTTTCTTTTGTAGCTACGTGGGATATGACGTATTGGAAGTGAAGCTTGTTCCGGGAAAGGAACATTATGAAATAACACTTCATGCATCTTCCCAAATGCTCGATGCCGTTGTTGTGACGGGTTACCAGACAGTGGAGCGCCGCAAGCTGACGGCAGCGGTATCCAAACTGGATATATCGGACGAGACCATCGGTGCAGTAAAAAGTATCGACCAGGCACTTGCCGGACAAATTGCCGGACTTTCTGTCAGCCCGACTTCCGGTGCTCCGGGTGCTCCGGCAAAGATACGCATTCGCGGTACTGCTTCATTGAATGGTACACAAGACCCTTTGTGGGTGCTGGACGGCATTCCTTTGGAGGGAACGGATGTTCCCGAACCGGATGAGCTGAATGACATCACCAACATGAAGCAATCTTCCATTGCAGGCCTGAATCCGGCAGATATTGAGAATATCACCATCCTGAAGGATGCGGCAGCCACTGCCATCTATGGTGCGAGGGCAGCCAATGGCGTCATTGTGATTACAACAAAGAAGGGTAAGGTCGGTAAACCGGTTATCAATTTCTCGTCCCGGTTTACCTATACTCCTACATTGAGCCTTGACCGGTTGAACTTGCTGAACTCAGCGGAGAAAGTAGGATTGGAAATGGATATGATCCGTAATAACTATTCTCCGGACAATCATAAAGGAGGCGTATATAATATTCTTTCCAATTACAATGAGTTGTCTGCTTTTCAGAATGGAGGATGGGATGCCTTGAGCAGTGATACACAAGCTGCCATCAACCGTTTGAAGAGTGTTAATACAAACTGGGGAGATATCCTTTTCCGCGATGCTTTCAGCCAGGAATATAACTTGAGCCTTTCCGGCGGTACGGAAAGGGTTACGTATTATACCTCTTTCGGCTATTATAAAGAGGATGGAAATGTGGACGGTGTGGGTATGGACCGTTTCAACTTGGTAGGAAAGACTTCCTATAAGGTGAACAGTATACTGAAAGTGGGTGCCTCCATGTTTGCCAACCGTCGCAAAAATACCAATTATCTGACAGATGCATACGGTATGTCGAATCCCGTGTTCTATTCACGCAAGGCTAATCCGTATTTTGAACTTTATGACAAGAATGGCAACTATAATTACGACTACGATATTCAGAACAACACTGATAAGGATTTAGGATTCAACATCTTTGAAGAACGGCAGAACACGTCTAATGAAAGCGTGGTGAATTCTTTTTCATCTATATTTGATGCGGAGTTACGGTTCAATGACAAGTGGAAGCTGACTTCCCAGTTTGGCTATCAGTTGGAAAAAACTTCCAGAGAAGAAATAGCGGACTGGGAAAGCTATGCCATGCGCTATTACTATAAGTTGAGCGAATACTCCCAAGGTGGAGAAACCAAACACTTTCTGCCCGAAGGAGGTATGCAGAAGTCTTATGAAAACTCCAATTCACAGATTACTTGGAAGGCGATGGGAGAATATCGCGACAGCTTCAATGATATTCATGAACTGGAAGTGATGGCAGGTACCGAACTGCGCAAGACTTGGTACGAAACCTTGTTCTCGGCAGGGTATGGCTTCGACCGCAAGACGTTGACCACCAAGCCGGTGATTTTCCCCAACGAAAGTTACGCCACGTCTTTCCCGCTCCATCAGACGACGTATAAGGAGAATGCTTATGTGTCTTTCTACTCTACGGCCTCCTACTCTTTATTGAATCGCTACACGGTGGGAGGAAGTATCCGTTTTGACGGTTCCGATCTTTTCGGTGTGGATAAGAAGTACCGCTATCTTCCTCTTTATTCTGTCAGTGCCTTGTGGCGTCTGTCACAAGAACCGTTTATGCAGCAGGCCAAGTGGGTAGATAACCTGGTGTTCCGTGCATCTTACGGTCTGCAGGGAAATATTGACAAGAATACTTCTCCGTTCCTGTTGGGTACATATCGGTCGGAGAGTATTTTGCCCGGAGTATCGGAAGATGTAATTATCATTAATTCCGCTCCCAACAAGAAGTTGCGTTGGGAAAAGACGCAGTCTGTCAATGCCGGCTTTGATTTTTCTGTATTGAACCAGGCTATCAATCTGAGCGTGGACTATTATTACCGTAAGGGTACCGATTTGATAGCTTTGCGCATGCTTCCTCTGGAGACGGGCTTTACTTCAATGAACGTCAACTGGGCAAGTATGGAGAACAAAGGTGTGGAAATCAGCTTGTCTACCCGTAACATAACGACAAAAAACTTCTCCTGGTACACAAATTTCAATTTTGCCTATAACGGTAATAAGGTATTGCAGGAAAACATACCGGAGCAGCAGACCACTCCGGGACGTGAAGGCTATCCTGTAGGGGCAATTTTCGCACTGAAGACTGCGGGAGTGAATAAGGAAACCGGTAATATGATGTTCTATAATCCGGAGGGAGAGAAAGTGACCTTGAAGGAGCTTTACCGCCTGAAGGACGAGTGGGGGATAGGTATTGCCTCTTCCGATGTAACTGCAGCCGAAGAGAGAACCTTTTATTCGTATATCGGGAGTAGCGATGCTCCTTATACGGGAGGTTTGATTAATACCTTCAGCTATAAAAACTGGGAGCTGAATGTCAATTTCTCTTTGACGTTTGGCGGGTACGTACGTACGCAACCCTCTTATGACATCATCAATCCGGATTATGGCAAGAACTATAATGCGGATGTGCTGAACCGCTGGACTCCGGAAAACCCGAATGCGGAGCTTCCGGCATTTATGCTGAGTGCTTCCAACCCGGAAGAGTACTCCTGGTATGATTCTAAAACCATCTGGAGAGATTTGGATATCTGGGTGAAGAAGCTGAACTACGTACGTTTGCAGAATCTGCGTCTGGGTTACCGTATCCCTGAGCTCCTGACAAAGCGTTTGGGAATGAACTCGGCAACGGTATCTATTGAAGGACGTAATCTCTTCGTGTTTGGTTCGGGATATAATAACTACATGGATCCGGAGTCGATGTACAATCCTTATGCAACTCCCGTACCCAAGTCGGTTACATTCAGTTTGAACTTGAATTTCTAACTTCAAAAGCAGAAAGAAAATGAAGAAAACAATAAGTCTGATGATAATGGCCTGCATGCTTCTGCTTGCGGCATGCGACAACTATCTGGATATACAGCCTACCGGTAGTGTCATTCCCAATTCTTTGGCTGAGTATAGAGCGTTGCTTGCCCGTTCTTATAAGGACGTGAGTAAATTCAGTGACCGGGGAATGGCTTGTTTCCGTTCCGACGAGATGCAGGTTCGGGATAATGAATATGACCAAAATTATTATATGGATATAGAGCGCTGGAACGACCTTGCTCCCAATGCCTATACCTCATCGTTTGAATGGGCCAAGTATTACAATGTGCTTTTTATTGCCAATCACGTTATTGAGAGCAGAAGTGATATTAAGGAAGGCACTGAGGAAGAGATAAATCAGCTTGTAGGAGAAGCGTATATGCTCCGTGCTTATGTACATTTCTTATTGGTAAATCTTTATGGACAGCCCTATAC
>PPYF01306143.1_pt1 | contig 13363 bp, 10 predicted proteins | sample 1559871 | NCBI WGS metagenome assembly PPYF01 (sample SAMN08240021, study PRJNA423297) | Human gut metagenome, whole genome shotgun sequencing project. | reverse complement strand
TGCTTTGATATTTGGCGGTGCGTTTTTATTTATATACTTAAATTAAATGTAGAATGATAGCAATAATAGCAACAGCAATTGCTTGCTTCATCGTAGGAGGAATCCTTTCATATATACTATTCCGGTATGTACTGAAATCCAAATACGATAATGTCCTGAAAGAAGCAGAGACAGAAGCGGAAGTAATTAAGAAAAACAAGCTGCTGGAAGTGAAGGAGAAATTCCTGAATAAAAAAGCAGATCTTGAAAAAGAGGTAGCATTGCGGAATCAGAAGATTCAGCAGGCGGAAAACAAACTGAAACAACGCGAAATGGTTCTTAGCCAGCGTCAGGAAGAAATCCAACGCAAAAAGTTGGAAGCCGAAGCGGTAAAAGAGAACCTGGAAGCGCAACTTGTCATTGTTGATAAGAAAAAAGATGAACTCGATAAACTGCAACAGCAGGAAATCGATAAACTGGAAGCAATCTCCGGATTGTCTGCCGAAGAGGCCAAAGAACGCCTGGTAGAATCACTGAAAGAAGAAGCTAAAACGCAGGCACAGTCATTCATTAATGACATTATGGATGATGCTAAGTTAACTGCCAGCAAAGAAGCGAAACGTATCGTTATCCAGTCTATCCAACGGGTAGCTACGGAAACTGCCATCGAAAACTCTGTTACGGTATTCCATATTGAATCAGATGAAATCAAAGGACGTATTATCGGACGTGAAGGACGTAACATCCGTGCTTTGGAAGCCGCTACCGGCGTTGAAATCGTTGTTGACGACACTCCGGAAGCTATCGTTCTTTCTGCCTTCGACCCGGTTCGCCGTGAAATTGCCCGTTTGGCACTGCATCAGCTTGTGACCGACGGACGTATCCATCCGGCTCGTATCGAGGAAGTGGTGGCTAAAGTTCGCAAACAGGTGGAAGAAGAAATTATCGAAACCGGTAAACGTACAACCATCGACCTGGGTATCCACGGTCTGCATCCTGAATTGATCCGTATCATCGGTAAGATGAAATATCGTTCTTCTTATGGTCAGAACTTGTTGCAGCATGCACGTGAAACAGCCAATCTTTGTGCTGTGATGGCATCTGAACTGGGATTGAACCCGAAGAAAGCGAAACGTGCAGGTTTGCTGCATGATATCGGTAAAGTGCCTGATGAGGAACCGGAATTGCCGCACGCATTGCTGGGTATGAAACTTGCCGAGAAGTACAAAGAAAAACCGGATATTTGCAACGCTATCGGTGCTCACCACGACGAAACGGAAATGACCAGTTTGCTGGCTCCTATCGTACAGGTATGTGACGCCATCTCCGGTGCACGCCCGGGTGCACGCCGCGAAATCGTAGAGGCTTACATCAAGCGTCTGAACGATCTCGAACAACTGGCTATGGCTTATCCGGGTGTAACAAAGACTTATGCTATCCAGGCAGGGCGCGAACTCCGTGTTATCGTTGGTGCGGATAAGATTGACGACAAGCAGACAGAAAGCCTGTCAGGCGAAATCGCTAAGAAGATTCAGGATGAAATGACTTATCCGGGACAAGTGAAGATTACCGTCATTCGTGAAACACGTGCGGTTAGTTTCGCTAAATAAAGAAACCATTCAAAAGAAGATTCATATAAGGGCGAAGAAATTCGCCCTTTTTTAGTATACGACTATGGAAAAGTATCAAATTGAGATTTGTACGAATTCAGTGGAAAGCTGCCTGGCTGCACAGGAAGGTGGTGCCAACCGCGTGGAATTATGTGCCGGAATACCGGAAGGCGGGACAACCCCTTCCTATGGTGAAATAGCCATTGCAAGAGAAGTACTGACTCATACCCGCCTGCATGTTATTATCCGGCCACGTGGAGGAGATTTTCTTTATTCGGATATAGAAATCAGAACAATGCTGAAAGACATCGAAATCGCACGGAGATTGGGGGCAGACGGAGTCGTATTCGGTTGCCTGACAGCAGACGGCGAAGTAGACTTGACATCAATGCAGATCCTAATGGAAGCCTCTAAAGGGCTGTCAGTCACCTTCCACCGGGCATTTGACGTATGTCGTAATCCTCAAAAGGCACTGGAGGAGATCATAGAGCTGGGATGCAACCGTATTCTGACTTCCGGGCAGCAACCTACGGCTGAACAAGGTATCGGTCTTTTAAAAGAATTGCAAGGATTGGCTGCGGGAAGAATTACGTTACTTGCCGACTGTGGAGTAAATGAAAATAATATTGCGCGGATTGCGGCAGAAACCGGAATCAATGAGTTTCATTTCTCGGCACGCGAAAGTATTCAAAGTGAAATGAAATTCAGAAATGAAGTTGTCTCAATGGGAGGAACAGTACATATCAACGAGTACGAACGAAATGTGACTTCCGTGCGAAGAGTCAAAGAAACAGTGGAGGCTTTATATAAAGGAATGTAAGTTATCGCCTCTCTACTATATACTAAGAAATGGTGAACATACAGCTTTAAGCCTTTTGTTCACCATTTCTATTTTGCATTACCACCAGCGGTATCAAGAAAAACCGCTATACCTTTATTTATAAATAAGGAATCACCGTAATATAAATACCTGTAATAATAGCCGAAGTAATTACTCCCGAGATATTAGCTCCCAAGGCATCTCCCAAGATGAATGAGTCCGGATTATCTTTGCTTACAATCTTTTGTGCAACCTTTGCGGTAGTCGGCACACAGCTAACAGCCGCAATACCGATGACCGGATTGTAATTACCCCGTTTAATAATATACATGATATATCCTCCGATTATTCCTCCGATACCGGAAAGTAATAATGCTACAATGCCTAATACTAATAGTTTCAATATCTTCGGATCGAGCAGCAGATGTGCATCACAAAGTACACCCAGCAACACGCCCAACATAAAAGTCGATCCATAAAGCAGCGGACCGCTCACAAAATCATAAATGTGTTTCATACCCGACTCACGAACAGCAACCCCCAGGAACAAAGAGAAGAACAAAGGAGAAGCTACCGGGAATAAGAAACAGAGAATAGCACAAAGAACAGCAGAGAAAGCCAGTTTCACTTTGGCATCGTAATTCTTCGGAGCCTTCTTTGTCACCATCTTAATAGAACGGAAACGTTTGGGAACCAACAGTTTCACAAGGTAAGGATAGCCTCCATACGTCAATCCTAAATAAAGATAGGCAACCACCGTAATAGGCACAAACAAATGCTTTGCCAATGCCAGTGAAGTAAACAATACCATCGGTCCGTCTGCTCCACCTACCATAGCCACTGATGCACTTTCTTTGAGAGTCAGGCCGAGAGCGGAAGCAATAGGAACTGTCAGGAAAGTGCCCAATTCTGCACACAGAGCAAGGAATATACTTGCAAATGGTTTCTGAAGCAGGAATCCGACATCCAAAAGCGTCCCGATACCCATAAAGACAAAGCAAGCTATGAGTCCATTACTAAACGTCAGAGTGTAAACAGGTTGCAGGAAATCTATCTGCATGGTATTCATTAATTGATCCGTATCTGAAAGCATTGGATCAAGAAAGAGGTTACCCAGTGTGCCGTCGGGCATAATCAGTGTTCCGCAGTTGATAGCTACCATTCCCAGTCCCATAGGGATCATCACCATAGGTTCGAGGATACCTTTCCAACCTAAATAGATTAGTAACAGACCGAGCAGTGCCAGAAAAACTCTTGCAGAAGCAAGTACCCATCCGCTTGCCATCATTGTACCAATACCTTGAAATAAGGTAGCAAAATCTATATTTTCCATAAATTAGTTTCCTTTTATTGTTTGTTGTTAGTAAGTTTCTTTGAGTTCTTCTTATTGACATGCGCCTGCTCTTCTTCCCGCAGAAAGAATTCACGGGTATCCTGCGAATAATAATAATTCACCAGATTATTTTCTGAAGCTCCCGGACTCACTCCATGATAATAGCCGGAGTAGCCAGTAAAGTTTCTGTCAATCCCCCTACTGTAGTCTTCACGAGAATCACCTAAAGCATCTTCATCTGCAATAGGTATCTGCCGGACTAATCTTTCCACCTTCTGCCGATGCTGCCGCCAGCGTCGTAACCGGAGTAGTTCCAAACGGTGGGAACTATAAAAGTCAAATGAATCAGCCGCATAAGCAATCAACTTAATGACCGCAGCGACAAAAAAACCGATGAGGAAAGTAAGCCCCATCATCGCAAGAGTAGACAGTAATAAATGAATCATAGCAATATAAAAATTAGGTTGTACAATCATATTCAAAATAAAGAAGAGGCGCCCAATGGTGAAACCATTATAAAATTTAGACACACATGAAAGTTAATCCCACTGGGCATTCCTCATCACCATATAAAAACAATCGGCGGATATTATTTGCCTGAAATCACTTCGGTATATATCCTTGCTTTTATACGACGTAACTCCCGTTTCACAACGGAAAACACAATATTTTAGTCCTTAAATACCTTATCATTAGTATTCAGGAGGTATATCATTCAACTGGGCTTTGGTAAATACAGGACCGTCTTTGCAGACATACAACTTCCCGACATTACACCGTCCACATTTTCCAACACCACATTTCATCCGGTTCTCCAAGGTAGTATAAATATTCTCATCGGCAAAGCCTAACTTCTCCAATACAGGAAAAGTGAACTTTATCATCACCGGAGGTCCGCAAACTATTGCCACGGAATCTGCACTGGCAGGTGCAGCAGCCTCAAGCACTGAAGGTACAAAACCGACCTTTCCTGTCCAGTCGGGAGTCTCGCCCCCAGGATCAACCGTAGTTATCAGATTGACATCCGGACGGTTTTCCCATTCTTTCAGTTCTTCTTTATATACCAAGTCGTTAACAGACTTGGCTCCGTAAACAATCGTTATATCTTTAAAATCTTCCCGCCTGTCCAATGCATTCCAGATGACGCAACGCATCGGCGGAAGTGCTATACCACCTGCAACGAACAACAGATTCTTTCCTTTCCACTCGTCCAACGGAAATGTGTTTCCGAAAGGTCCGCGAAAACCGACGGTAGCTCCTTCTTCCAGTTTGGCAAGTCCGGTAGTCACCCGTCCTGCCTGGCGAAATGTACACTCGATATATCCTTTACGAGTAGGCGACGAAGCAATACAGAAAGTTGACTCTCCTTCACCAAACGCAGAGTATTCACCGAACTGTCCGGCTTTGAAGTGAAAAGCTTCTCCTTCCTTCTCGTCTTTAAATCTTAACCGGAAAGTCTTGACTCCCGGAGCTTCATGGGTTATCTTCTCAATCACCATCAGGTGCGGAAGATATATATTCGACTGCTCATTCATGGCTTGATATCGATATTAAGTGTTCAAGTATATTCATATCTACCGGGCAGGCACGCGAACAACGCCCGCATCCGGTACAACCAGTTTCCTGTATCCGTTCAGGCATATAGGAGAACTTATGCAAAATGCGCTGACGCCAACGGGTGCTTTGTGTCGGGCGCGGATTATGTCCGGACGTATGGAGGGTAAACAGCGAAAAGCCGCAAGAATCCCAACAACGGACACGATGACCGGACGAACCTTTGGCATCTTCCTGAATATCAAAACAGGCACAGGTTGGACAAACATAAGCGCATGCGCCACATCCCAAACAGCGTTCGGACTGTTGTTTCCAAACAGGACTGTCGAATGCTCCCGCCAACTTCTCACGTACATTATCAACATTGAAACGGGTGGGAACGGATGCCAGATATTGTTCCTTATCAATTTCTTCGGCAGGTGTATATTCTTTCACAAAGAATTTAACCAATGCTTTGCCTTTTGCTGTCAAGACTTCCACCAATGCACTCTGATCCGGCAACTCCGTAATCTGAATATCACTGCCGGCAGTATTACCGGGCCCCCCGTGAACGGAAGTACAGAAACATGATTCATCGCATTGTGCACAACTGAAGCTGATTAATGTCATTTTCTCCCGTCGGGCATTGTATAGTTTATCTTTATAATCCCAATTAAAAATGCCGGAAAGGGGTGCAAACCCTGCTGCATCACAAGGACGGATTTTCCAGAGAATCGTTTCGGGAATGGCATGAATATCCGCTTCCTGCAAAGTAGCTTCTTTCCCGTCTTTCTGATAAGAGAACAGAACTTCTGTTTTCGGGAACGCAAAGCGTTTAGCCGACTGGGTAGTCTGCACATAGTCCGTCGCTACCTCATCGTAAGAAGTCACTCTTTTGAAGTCTACTTTATCTCCTGAATGCACAGGAGCAAAAATATGCATTTCCTTTTTCACCATCTGGTGAAACCATTCTTGCAGACTGCTTTTACTGATATGTAGATTTTCCATTACTTTCTTTTAATGTATAAAGTTCTCTTTATCTTCTGCCTTGAAGGTAGAAAGTACATTTCCCGCAGGATTGATAGCACCGGGAGCAACCCCGAACTCGCCCTGAATGTCTTCCATCATACTTTGTGTCATCAAATGAAGAGGAATACCCACCGGACAGGCTTGTTTACAAGCGCCACAACCGATACAGCGTCCTGCCATGTGCATCACGCGGTTAATCTGCCACTCCATATTTGTCAGCGGAGCAGACCAGGGTTGTACCCACTGCGGACAATTGACCTCCACAATACACCGGCTGCAATAACACAACGGACAGGCAGCCCGGCAAGCATAGCATTTGATGCATTTCGACATTTCCTCCATCCAATATTTCCACCGCTCTTCACGACTCATCTTTTTCAGACGATCAATCAGTTGAAGATTCTCCTCACTAATAGTCAAGGGAAAGTCTGCCAGATATGTTTTTATTTCATCGAATCCTTTAAACTGGATAACTTCTCCATGTCCGTCAACGGTCAATACCAGAAGATTATCTTCTTTCAACTGGTTTTCGAATGCCAATTGAACAACCGTCCGTAATGCCGGTACTGTAGCTGTTATAGCCACTTTGCCTGTTCCTGTCAATTCCCGTTTTGTCAGATAAACTGCGATATTATTCGTGCAACGGTCGTCCAGTATCAGTCTGTCGGCATTTTCAGCCTGCCGGCAAAAGAGAGGACGTGTTCCGTGGTTTCCTTCTTCATAGCCTATCACAAGATTCACCTCTCCTTCTTGTAACAAAGCAACTGCTTTTTCTGTCAGTTTACTCATAGATAGCCTCCTTTTCCAAATAGTCCGAAGCTTTCTGATACTCCAGATAAGGTCCCAGTTCACGGATTCCGGCAACTGTCTCATTCACCAGATCAGCCCACTTGGCCCCCTCTGCCGCCGACACCCATGAATAACGGATACGACGTACATCAATTCCCAGGAAGTCGAGCAGTCCGCGGAATACAATCCAACGACGACGTGCGTGGAAGTTTCCGGATGTATAATGACAGTCATTCGGATGACAACCCGAAACGATAATTCCATCAGCACCTCCGGCAAAGGCTTTCAACAGTAACATAAAGTCAATTCTTCCTGTGCAGGGGAAGCGGACAATTTCTACATTAGTCGCATACTTCAACCTGCTCGTACCTGTCAGGTCTGCCCCGGCATACGTGCACCAATTACAGACAAAAGCTACAATGCGCGGTTCAAATTCCTGATTATTCTCGATCTTATTTTCGTTCATAGCTTACTCTCTTTTTAATGGTTCAGCAATGCCATCACTTCGGCATAGACCTGTTCATTGGAATATCCTTGTATATCAATAGATTTGGAACGGCAGAAAGCAACACAAGTACCACAACCCTGACAAAGTCCGGGGTTTACTTTTGCGACTGTCTTTATCACATTTCCGTTTCTGTCTTTTATCTCTTCACGTTCGATGGCCTGATAAGGACAAGCTGTCTGACACATGAAACACCCAACACAAGTGCTGAATAACGGAGGGGCAGTACGATTGACAACGGCTATCAACGGCTCACGAACCAGATTTGCCTGTGAAAACAATCCTGCTACTTTCACAGCGGCTCCCGAAGCCATTCCCACTGTTTCGGGAATATCTTTCGGCGCCTGACAGGCTCCTGCCAGATAGATTCCGGCTGTATTCGTTTCCACCGGTTTCAGTTTGGGGTGAGATTCGGCAAAGAACTGATAAGGGTCATAAGAAATGTGCATCTTCTGCGCCAGTTCTTCCGCTCCCTTGTTGGCAACTCCCGCTGTAGCAAGCACTACCATGTCAGCTTCTATCTCGACAGGTGATGCTCCCAACAGGGTGTCTACTCCTTTAACAATCAATTTACCGTTCTTCTCATATATACGGGCGACGCGACCACGGACGTAATTCACTCCATCCTCTTCAATGGCACGGCGCACAAATTCTTCATAATTCTTTCCTCCGGCACGAATATCCATATAGAACACGTACGATTCGCCACCATGCACCTTGTGCTGATAAAGCATCGCATGTTTGGCTGTGTACATACAGCATATCTTAGAGCAATAAGGAATTCCTTTGGCCGGATCACGGGAACCGGCACAGGCTACAAATACAATCTTTTGAGGAATCTGTCCGTCAGACGGACGGCGAATCTCTCCGAATGTAGGACCGGAAGCCGATGCCAGACGCTCAAACTGCAATCCGGTAATGACATCTTTATATTTCCCATATCCATATTCGGGAAAAAAGTCTGTATTCAACACATTGAATCCTGTAGTTACTACAATCGCTCCGACTTCTTCGGTGATAATACGGTCCTCTTGTCCGAAACGGATAGCCCCCGTAGGACATAGCTTTTCACAGACTCCGCATTTACCATTGCGATAATGGGTACAATGTTCTTTATCAATCACCGGTTTATTGGGCACTGCTTGCGGAAAAGGAACATAAATAGCTGTACGCATTCCCAAACCGGCATTAAATTCGCTCGGTATCTTTTTGTTGGGACATTTAGTCGTACAAAGTCCGCAACCGGTACATAATTTCTCATCAATGCTCTTCGCTTTCAGGCGTATACTGGCTTTAAAATTACCGATAAATCCTTCCACATGCTCCAGTTCGGCATACGTATAAAGAGTGATATTCGGATGCTGCGCTACTTCCACCATTCGGGGAGTAAGAATACACTGCGAACAGTCTAATGTAGGAAAAGTTTCCGAAAGCTGTGACATGTGTCCGCCGATGGACGGTTCTTTCTCTACCAGAATGACCTGATGTCCGCAATTGGCGATGTCCAGACTTGCCTGAATTCCGGCAATTCCTCCTCCAATCACCAGTGCTTTTTTGGTGATAGGAACCTGAATGGGAACCAAAGGATGATTCCGCTTTACCTTTTCAACCAGACTTTTGACAATATCAACAGCCTTACGGGTAGTTGCCTCCCCTTTCTCATGTACCCAAGAGCAATGCTCACGAATATTAGCTATCTCGCACAGATAAGGATTCAATCCGGCTTCCGCACATGCTCTCCGAAAGGTAGGTTCATGCATTCGCGGAGAACAGGCAGCAACGACAACGCCATCCAATCCATATTCTTTAATGGCGTTCTTAATCAATGTCTGTCCCGGATCGGAACACATATATTTATAATCAATGGCATAGGCAACGCCTTCCATTTCTTTTGCCGCCTCGGCCACTTTTTCGCAGTCGACAGTTGCACTGATATTTTCACCGCAATGGCAGATAAAAACTCCTATTTTAGACATACTTCCGCCTCCTTCAAATTTACAGCTACAAAATGACGTCCCAGTCCCAATTCCTTGGGAGTCAGTCCGACAGCCAGTCCGATAGCCTGTGTGATATAAAGAACCGGTATGGTAACAGGTTTTGCCAGATAGTGGTTAATAGCAGGGCGACGCATATCCAAATTAGAATGACACATCGGACAAGCCACAATCACAGCTTCCGCTCCCCGGTCGTCAGCATCTTTCAGTATATTTCCCGAGAGACGTCCTACAAGGTCTGTGCGAGAAACGGACAAGCCCGCACCACAGCACTCTGTTTTGAAAGCCCAGTCAATAGGAGTGGCACCAATCAGAGACATGATTTTGTCCATGCTTTGCGGATCTTCCAGACGGTCGAAGTTTAATATTTTATGGGGACGCACCAGCAAGCAGCCATAGTAACAAGCCACTTGATGAGCAAAAGGACGTACTATCTTCTCTTTTAATGCATCCAACATATATTTCTCTATCATCTGGATGACATTCAATATTTTCACATTACCGAGGTAGCGCATTCCAACTGTAGTCAGTATTTCATCCTTCAATACTTCATTGTTCAATAATTCATATTGAGCAACACTCAAACGATTGTAACAGGAAGCGCAGGGGACAACGATTTCTTGAAATCCCTGTTGTTCTGCCAAAGCCAACACACGGGTAGGTAAGGCCAGAGACAATTGTTTACTCATGGAGTGAGCTGCCGTTGCGCCGCAACAATTCCAGTCTTTCAACTCGATCAGTTCGAGTCCCATCACCTGTGCCAGTGCTTTGACTGATTCATTGTATTCACGAGAAGTTCCGTTTAGCGAACATCCCGGATAGAAACCGATTTTCATAGCTACTTTTGAGTCTTTTCAATGGTTTGTGCAAATATCTTTTTGATCTTATTCTCATCTTTTACCCGTTCCGGAAAAAGGTTGAGCTTCCCTTTGACGAACATAACAGGAGCCACATTCAAATCCTGTGTCAAACGTAAGGTACGGGCTTTAAACCCTGCAACTAATCCGACTTCGTAGAGCCTTCCCGTTCTTTTCACTGATTCGAGAAAAGCGGAGTGAAAAGCTACGACAGGACGTGATTCTTTATGGATGCATCTTTCTTTACGGGATCTCTCACGCAGATAGTCCATCACTTTGGGAATGTTGATCTCTTTAGGGCACCTCGCAATACAGTTTTCGCAATTCAAGCAAATCCAGATGGCATTGGAACTTAACACACGACGGTCATTTTGAGCATTTTTTGTCTGCAACAACCGGAGAATATAGCTGGGAGCATAATCCATCTCCTCTGACAGCACACATCCGGCCGTACACTTACCACACTGGTAGCAATAAGACACATTAATACCCGTCTTTTGTTCCAAGTCACAGGAAATACATTCTTTGTTTTCCATGTTGACATGAATAAAATAGATAATAAATAAAATAAAGGAAAAAGTGGCAGAGGGGATCAGAATAACAGGTATTGGTATTGAACTTCAGGTTCTTGAAAGGAACAATGCTTCTCGGAAAAGAGATATTGTCAAAAATGCAGTCACTAACTTTACAATTGGATGTTTCGTCAACAAACTGTGAACGAGAATCTTTGCCCGACTTGTCAAAGCCGGCAGAAGAAATGCAGCAACATGACTCTGCTTTATATTGCATATCATTAGCCGAGATTCCTGTTTCTTTCTGAAATCCCTGCAATTCTTTATCGGAAACATTACTAAATCCCAATACTAGAAATGCGCATGCTAATATGCAAAAAATATATTTAGCCATAATTTGCTGCAAACGTAATCATTCTTTTCCGAAAAAACGCATTAAGGACAAGAATTAACGATTATTCATATAGATTCTTTCCTACAAGCCATGTGTTCTTCCGAAGGGAAAAGAAAGACCATCTTACGCCCCCATTGTTCGAAGTCATTGCCCAAAGCGGCTATATCTCTTAGTGCATGATTGGTAGGCTCCTGCCCTACCCCAAGAACAGCTACTACAAAATAGCCACGCCCACAGGTTTGCAGAATACTCTGTTTTGACAAAGATATCACTTTCTCTCCTATTCCCTCCACCGGTGCAAAAAGCGATTCGGAATTGAAATTACCGATAACAGCCACTTTTTCTCCGGATTCACGCAAATGATAAGGTACTTTGGTCGCTACAGGTTTGAATTCGTCTTTCTGTGCAGGTAATACAAAAGAAGAAATTCTCGCCAACACACCTCCATCAGCAAGCCTTGTGCCAGTAACCAACAAGTAATATCCGGTATCCAATGTCCCTATATATCGCAACTCGGGATGTTCTTCGTCACAGCTAATCAATTCTGGTCTGCCCTCCCGCAACCTGGAAATGGTAAACTTATTATAATACTTTACTCTCTTATCATCACGAGCAATTGCCTTACCGTCCTCATAAAAACGATAAATGCCTCTGGATGCCTCCACTTCTTCTTGTTTATCGAAATCAACTTCCACATATCTATTATCCCCCCATTCATCCTTTTCAGGATCCATATAGCTTATGCGTCCATCCATCTTTCTCATATCAGCAGCAATATTCAGGCTACGCGCCAAAGCCACAAAGAAAATATCCCGTGAAAATGAATCCGCCACCTTCGCACGCCAAACCCCTTCCGGAGAAATAGGAATACGCAGAAAGTTATTTTCCTCATCAATCGTAATATTACGGTTTACCCATTCAACTAAAGCTTGCGGATGATTTCGAAAGGTATCTATTTCCGTTTCGGAGAACTTAGACTGAAAGAACGATTTATAAGGCGTCAATACCTCCGTTGAAATACGGGGAGCAAGTATGTCATAAATATCTCCAACCGAAGCATCCATACAGCGCAAGGAGGGTATAACACAATCATATAAATAGTTAGGAACATCTTTCGTATTCAATAAATGATCAATCAATACTTCATAAGGTACATCACGAAGATCTTTTTTAGTAAGCACAGACAACAAAGCCGCTCCTTTCATTAATTTTCCCTGGCGGTCTGCCTCATTCAGAAAACGAACCAATACATCATGATTTCCTCTTGATTCCACTAAGAAAGAAGCCAGTGCCTTCCTTACAAACGAACCTGATTTTCCCTTCAAACAGGCTATAATGGAATCAGCTTGTTCCGCAGTCGGGAAAGTAGCGACATAAGCATTGCGAATCGAATCCTCCTGCATCATTCTCCGGTCATTCTCCGCCCGCTGCTCTGGCGTTACTTCCGGTAAAATAGGATTCTCAACAGGAGGAACGATATCAATATCCTCTTCAAATATATCTCCTTCCTTCTTATCAAGTGTCAATGTCAATTCCGGTTGCTTGCTGAAGGATAGCTTGGAAAAGCCGAATGTCCCTTTATCGGAAGCCCATACCAACATATCTCCCTTACCGGCCGTTAATGACACTTGACCACTGGCATCAGTATATTTAGTAGCCACTGTATAGAACTCCGCATAGTTATATACTTTAAACTCCACTCTTGCTCCGGTGACAGGTTGTCCATTCCTATCTTTCACCGTTACCAACGCTTTTGCGATTGGAGCATAATTCTCCGTTACATTGATTTCCGTATAATTCGGTGTTTCAAGCATAATCTCTTCCGGACCGTTGTATCGTCCGAAAACCTTGGTATGCATCAACATTCCCCAACTGGCAGGGGAATTAAACCATCCCAAGTTCAAAACCGGTTCCGGTTCACAAGCACCGAAGAAGTACCAATGTCCATCCGCCCATGCTTCCACCCAAGCATGATTGTCATCCGTATGCGCCCAGCGGGGCGTATACA
>PPYF01661563.1_pt1 | contig 13370 bp, 15 predicted proteins | sample 1559871 | NCBI WGS metagenome assembly PPYF01 (sample SAMN08240021, study PRJNA423297) | Human gut metagenome, whole genome shotgun sequencing project. | reverse complement strand
CATAAGCTTTTTCAACATCGAGGCCATTTGGATTGTATAGATTAACAGCTACGTCGCCGATAGCTACAACCTTAGCACCTGCTTCTGCGATAAGACGAGCACCTACGGAGCCTACATTACCAAAGCCTTGAACGGCGACAGTCATGTTTTTAATATCTAAGCCTTTTTTAGCTAAATAGCATTGCAATGCGATAAGGCAACCGCGGCCGGTAGCTTCATTACGACCTAGGGAGCCACCTACTTCGATAGGTTTACCTGTAACGATACCTGGGCTCCATTCGCCTTTTAATGTGCTGTATTCGTCAACAATCCAGCTCATGATTTGTGCATTTGTATTTACATCTGGAGCAGGAACGTCTGTATTAACGCCGATGATAGGTGCAATGCGACGTACAAAGTTACGGGTTAACCGTTCTAATTCGCGAGGGTTCAATGTTTTAGGATCAACCTTGATGCCCCCTTTACCACCACCATAAGGGATATTAGCGATAGCATTTTTTATAGTCATCCAAGCCGCTAATGCACGAACTTCGTTTTCATCAGAATCTGGGTGAAAACGAAGACCGCCCTTGGCACTGCCACGCAATGTGGAGTGTTGGCAACGATAGCCTTCATATACGCGGACTTCGCCATTGTCTAATTGGAGTGGAACGGACACCTTGAGTTCGCGCTCTGGATGGCGTAGTACTTCATAATCATTTCTTGTGTAGCCAAGCTTTTCGGCCGCTACATCAAGTGTGTTTAACATGTTTTCATAGGGATTATAGTTTTGCATATAAAAGTCCTCCTGATAATTCAGAATCAATGGATTGTTTAAATGTCTTACTATTTATTGTATTCGACATGGACGAATGAATACCCTACATACAATGTTAACTATATTCTATAGTTGGATATGATTGTAAATAGTTAGGGCTTTCACAAAAAATAGGGTCCTTATTCCAAAGAATAAAGACCCTAAGAATCGGTATATATTATTTTTCGATTGTATCTTCTACAGGTGTAGCAGGTACGGAGGAGTCTGTAGTTTGACCTTCACCCCACCATACAATACCAAATGTATGATTAAGAACGGAACGGTTAAATACAGGCGTATCGATACCAGCTTTACGTTGTTTGATGTAATCATCAAGCGCAAGACCTGCGGTACGTCCCATACGAACGATGGAGCTAATGTTTGTTAACACTAAGAACGCCATGAATAAGTCGGCTAAGTTCCATACGAGATCAAGAGAGGCGATAGAGCCGATGAATGTCATCAGGACTACGCCGATACGGAATAAATGGAGACAATATTTTTTGTCTGTTAAGTGGCTGATGTTGATTTCACCATAATAGTAGTTACCGATAAGGGAACTAAAGGAGAACATTACGATGAATACAGCAACAGCAGTAGGTGCCCAGGAACCGAGTTCTTGAGCTAGGTTATGTTGCACAAGTGCTACACCAGTAAGACCTGTTGTGCTATAGTCGCCAACCATGAGAACGATAAATGCAGATGCTGTACAGATAATGAATGTATCAAGGAATACACCGAATGCTTGAACAAGGCCTTGTTCTACAGGGTGATTAACAGCGGCTGTTGCAGCTGCATTTGGTACAGAACCTTCACCGGCTTCGTTGGAGAATAGACCACGTTTAATACCGTTCATTACAGTAGCGCCTAATAGACCGCCACCGGCTGCAGATGGTTCAAATGCAGATGTAACGATTGTATAGATTACATGAGGGAATTGGCTGATATTGGAGATGACTACGAATAAGGCAGTTGCAATGTAAAGAACAGCCATGATTGGAACGATGATTTCAGATGCTTTGGCAACGCGGCTGATACCACCAAAGATGATAAGACCAACAAGTACGGCTACAACAACACCGGTATAGGCTACATCAAAGTTGAAAATTTGAAGGGATGCAGCCAATGTGTTGGCTTGTACAGAGTTGTAAATCCAACCATAGGTAATGCTGATTAAAATAGCGAATAAAACCGCTAGGAATTTGTTGTTAAGACCATAGCGGATATAGTAGGCAGGACCACCGTAGAAACCGCCTTTAGCAACAGGTTCCTTGTAAATTTGAGCGAGTGTACTTTCAATAAAGCCAGTAGCAGCACCGATAAGGGCGATAACCCACATCCAGAACACGGCGCCAGGACCACCGAGTACAACGGCGATAGCGATACCAGCGATGTTACCAACACCTACGCGAGATGCGGTACTAACGCAGAATGCTTGGAATGAGGATACATGGTTCTTTTCTGTTTTAGAACCAGCGCCAGAGGCGACAAGGCGAACCATTTCCTTAAACATGCGGATTTGGACGGCACCAGTGGTCATCGTAAAGAAGAGACCAGCACCGATGAGAATAAAGATGATTAAGTAGTTCCACAGGTAGGTATTGACCGTGGAGACTGCATCATTGAGTAGAGCTTCCATAAAACTCACCTTTCTTTAATAACACTATAAAATTTGTATCTATTGTACCAAAAAATGAAACATTCTTCTATAGAATATAACAAACACGCATACATAAATACAATTTATATCTATGTATGCGTGTAGTATGCAGTCATCTAGGAGGTTCTAGTATTATATATCCTCTGTATTAAAGGACTTGGCATCCTCCATGCCTTGTAATAAGGTTTGTTCAGAATGTTCCATGTGGATACGCGCTAGTTTACGAGCTTGTACCGCGTTATGGGATGCGATGGCTTCGACCAAGAGGCGATGCTCTTCCCACGTTTTGCGTAACCGGCCTGGTTGGTTCATGGAAAAGCTGCGGAATCGGTATGTTTGTTCGCGCAAGTTGTGGACGATGTCTGCTAAGCGTTCGTTACGGGAAGCCTTGTAGAGGACCTCGTGAAATGCTACGTCTGCGGCTACTACACTATCCATATCTTTGTTTTCCATGTGGTCGCCGATTTCCACGAGCATGCGTTCTAGCGTTTCTATTTCATCGCTTGTAATGCGCTCTGCTGCAAGGCCAGCGGCTAATTCTTCAAGGGCGGAACGGATTTCGAATACTTGGGTAATATCCTTTAACGAAATATTTGCCACATAGGTACCGCGACGTGGAACCATTACGACGAATCCCTCAAGTTCGAGTTTGCGAATAGCTTCGCGGATAGGGGTCCTGCTCACACCGAGTTCTTCGGCGAGAGGAATTTCCATGAGGCGCTCGCCCGGTTTAAGGGTGCCGTCCTGAATGGCTGAGCGTAATGTTTCACTCACTACTTCGCTTAATGGTTTATAGGCATCTAGACGTATAGGTTGCAATCGTTTTGTCATTGTACCTCCTCCTGTGTGCAGGTTTTTGTAATTAGTGAAAGCCAGTTATGACCAGCTTTTTTGATTTCTTCTTGTAAGGACAATGCTTGAGCCGGTTTTTCTAATAAGACAACCATGGTAGGGCCACTACCGGTCATGATGGTTGGATAGTCACGGCTCGTAAAGAACTCTTTACACGTAATCAGTTCGTCGTGATCAGGGAATAATAATTCTTCAAATGTATTAGCGCTATTTGTGAAAGCCCCATACATATCATTTTGTTCTAAATGGTGTAATACATTAGTAATTGTATCTGATGTGGCGTTGGACAGGCCGTTATAACGACCGTAGGCTACTGCAGTGGATACAGAAATTTCAGGCTTTACCAATAATAGCCAATGAGGTTCAGGTGATGGATGATAGACGAGTTTTTCTCCGCGACCTGTACCACGAGCCGTGCCACCTTTTAATAAGAATGGTACATCGGAGCCGAGTTTAGCACCTAATGTCATCAACTCATCCATGGTGAGGCGCAAATCCCAAAACTTATTGAGGCCTAGTAGCATCGCTGCTGCATCTGCGCTGCCACCGCCAAGACCTGCCGCCGCGGGTACGCGTTTCATGAGGTGAATAGCGGCGCCTGCCTTACATCCTGTATACTTTTGTACTTCGCGCAATGCTTTTAATGCTAAATTGCGTTCATCATAGGGGATGAGATCTTGAATGTATTGTGGTAACTCTGGTGCTACACCGGAGAATACAACGGAGTGATGTTTGGCAAAGTAGATGGAGTCCGCCAAACGAATAGACTGGAATATACTGTCGATATTGTGATATCGGTCATCGCGTTTACCAGTAATAGCAAGGCCAATATTGATTTTACTATGACCTAATTGTTCGATACTTTTTGACATAAAATCCTCGATGCGACATATGATTTGTACAAATTTCTATACCATTCGTACATGAGATTAAAAATGATTGAAAATAAACATTAAGTAGTTTATGATGAAACTGTATATGTATGTAAATATATAGTGATACTGCTATATATTCAATTAATTAATTATAGAATATTTATAGTGAAATGGCAATTTAGGGAGGCCTATATGTGGTCTAAATATAAAGATGATGTATACCAATGTATAATCGTTGCCATAGGCTGTGCTATTTTTGGCGTTGGCATCGATGCGTTTGTGTTACCGCACAAATTGGTGAGCACAGGAATTAGTGGTGTTGGTCTTATAGTCCGAAAATACTATGGACTTCAAATGGGATCCATTAATAGTGTCATCAATGCTGCTATCTTAGCAGCTGCTGTATTTGTGGTTGGCTTAGAGGCTGTAGCGGTTACACTCGTATCGTTGTATGTATATACGATTATTACCAATAAGGTCGTCATTGGTTTTAATCAACGAAAGGTAGCTTTCATCATTACTTATCGAACCTATGAGGTCTGTGATGCGGTCATTAGTAAGGTTGGCCGTGGTGCGACGATTATCAATGGTATCGGTGCTTATACTAGAACGCCGAAACAGATTGTAATGGTAGCGGTTAATTTGCTGCAAGTCAATAAATTAAAAGAAGTTATAGAAGAAGTGGATAATGAGGCTTTCATTCTCATCACAGATGCACAAGAGGTTATCGGCAAAGGATTCACTACACCTGTTGTGCCGACGTCGATAGAAAATCTCGTCAAAGAATGTAAGGATAATGCTCATTATGTAGAACACAAAGATTAGAATAAGGAGGCTAGTATGGCTCATGCATTAGCAGGAAAACCTGTTCAAGAACAAGATATTATAGATGTACAGACCATTGTAGATGCGTACTTTGATAATGTTCCGGATATGACAAATCCTACACAATTGGTTTCATTCGGTACATCTGGCCATCGTGGTACCTCCGTAGATGGTACATTTACAGACCTTCATGTGGCGGCTATTACACAAGCCATTTGTGATGGTCGTAAACAATTTGGTGCTACTGGTCCGATATTCGTAGGCCAAGATACGCATGCATTATCTCAGCCCGCACTTGTGACCGTGCTTGAGGTATTAGCTGGTAATGGCGTTACAGCTATGGTAGATTGTGATATGGCTTTCGTCCCAACACCTTCTGTATCACGCGCTATTATTCGATACAATGAAGAACATGACGATAAGGCGGACGGTATCATTATTACACCGTCTCACAACCCGCCTGATAATGGCGGCATTAAATATAATACGATTATCGGTGGTCCTGCTGATACGGTGGTGACAAAATGGATTGAGATGCGTGCCAACGAGTATTTGACTGCCTATTGTGAAAGCGAGGACTTTAAGCGCATTAGCATAGATAATATTGAACCTACTGCACAAGTGCCATATGACTATAAAGGCTTATATGTGGAAGAATTAGGCGATGTTATTAATATGGAGGCCATTAAAGCGGCCGGTCCAAAGGTATTGGTGGACACATTAGGTGGTAGCGGTGCCAGCTATTGGAATGCTATCAAGGAACGATATGGTCTTGATTTAACTATCATTCATGATGATTATGATCCGACCTTTAGTTTTATGACCTATGACCATGATGGCAAAGTTCGTATGGACTGTTCTTCCACTTATGTGATGGCTTCGGTTATTAATCGAATCGGGGATTTTGATTTAGCAGTTGGTAATGATCCTGATTATGATCGCTATGGCATTGTTGTGTCCAGTGGGCTTATATCGGCTAATACATTTTTAACATTAGCAGCTCGCTATTTATTTACCACGCGCGGATGGAAACATAAGGGTGTTGGTAAGACTGTTGTATGCACTACGATGATTGATAAATGGGCTGCTGATGCTGAAACTCCTGTATTTGAAGTACCTGTGGGTTTTAAATATTTTTCACAGCTTTTATTTGATGGAGCCATTGGCATAGGTGGTGAAGAAAGTGCGGGCGCTTCCTTCTTGAAAAAGGATGGCACTGTTTGGACTACCGATAAAGATGGTATGATTATGGCTTTGTTAAGTATGGAAATCATGGCCGTTATGGGAAAATCTGAACTAAAAATGGCTGACGAATTTGTTGAGGAGTTTGGAAATCCAAGTTTTGGCCGTATTGATGCACCATGCAAAAAAGAGCAAAAACAAATCCTAAAACAAATGAGTGCTGAATTAATTACTGCCACTACTGTTGATGGTGATCCCATCATGAATATTCGTACCACATCATTGTATAATGATATGCCAATCGATGGCGTACGCGTAGAAACTGATAAAGGGTGGTTCGTAGCTAGACCATCCGGTACAGAAGATTTATACAAAATTTATGGTGAAAGTTACAAAGGCGATTTAGGTCTTGTGGCACTACTCACTGCAGGTGAGGAAATTGTCAATGCTGCATTAAATGGCACCATAGAGACCGAATGAGCATTCTCATAAAGTTTTCACGCTCTTAATATGATATATGTGATATAATATATTAATATAGTTTATAGAATGAATGAATTTTCATGTACATAGTTTGTAGTGAGTCAGAAAAGGTGATTGTATGAAATTAGTAGTTACCGTAGTTGGTGTCGACCGTGTAGGTATCATTGCTGGTGTCAGCAGTATTTTGGCAGACCATAAAGTAAATATCTTATCCATTAACCAAACGATTCTAGATGGTTTGTTTAATATGATTATGATGTGTGAAACCGAAACTAACGACGTAAAAGATTTAACATCTATTCAAGATGCTTTATCCGAACTAGGTAATACATTAGGCGTAGAAATTCGTGCGCAACATGCTGATATTTTCCTTAGCATGCACCGCGTAGGATAGGGAGGCGCACATGTTATCTATTGACAATATTCTTGAAACGAATCAGATGATTCATGATAACAAGCTCGATGTGCGTACCATTACAATGGGCATTAGCTTGTTAGAATGTGCATCTAGCTCTGGTAAAGAACTCTGCAATCGCATTTATGACCGTATTACAAAAGAAGCTGAACATTTGGTTAAAACCGGTGAGGACATTGAGCGTGAATTTGGTGTGCCTATCATCAATAAACGTATTTCTGTAACACCGATTTCCTTAGTGGCTGGTGGCAGTGATTTAAGATCTTATGTACCAATTGCAGAAGCGCTTGACCGCGCAGCCAAAACTGTGGGTGTTAATTTTATCGGTGGTTTTTCTGCACTCGTTACAAAAGGTGAGACTAAAGCTGACCGTATTCTTATCAATTCTATTCCTGAAGCGTTAGCCACAACAGACATCGTTTGTAGTTCTGTTGGTGTTGGTTCCACTAAAACAGGTATCAACATGGATGCAGTTCGTGATATGGGTATTATCGTTAAAAAGACGGCTGACCTTACTAAAGATAATGATGCACTTGGTTGTGCTAAGCTCGTTATTTTCTGTAATCCTGTAGAAGATAATCCATTTATGGCAGGTGCTTTCTTCGGTGTAACCGAAGGTGATAGCGCTATTTCCGTAGGTGTATCTGGCCCAGGTGTTGTAAAACATGCTCTTGAAGCAGTGCGTGGTGAACCATTTGACGTTGTGGCCGAAACTATTAAACGTACGGCGTTCAAAATTACACGTGTTGGTCAATTGGTAGCACAAGAGGCATCTCGTCGCCTTGGTAAACCATTTGGTATCATCGACTTGTCCTTGGCACCAACGCCTGCAGTAGGTGACTCCGTAGCTCATGTACTTGAAGAAATGGGCTTATCTTCCTGTGGTTGTCATGGCACTACAGCAGCATTAGCCTTGTTAAACGATGCGGTGAAAAAAGGTGGCCTTATGGCATCCTCTCACGTAGGCGGTTTAAGTGGTGCTTTCATTCCGGTTTCTGAAGATGCAGGTATGATTGATGCTGTATCTTGCGGTAGTCTATCCCTTGATAAATTAGAAGCTATGACTTGTGTATGTTCCGTAGGTCTCGATATGATTGCTATTCCTGGCGACACAACAGCAGATACAATTTCTGCTATCATCGCCGACGAATCTGCTATCGGCATGATTAATAATAAAACAACAGCAGTCCGCGTTATCCCAGTTCCTGGTAAAACAGTTGGTGAAGTTGTTGAATTTGGCGGCCTTCTTGGCTATGCTCCAATTATTGAAGTAAGTCCATACAGCGCAGCTGAGTTTATTGCTCGTGGCGGTCGTATTCCTGCACCTATTCGCAGCTTAACAAACTAAGTTGAAACCTCGAATCTGTTGAATTCGAGTTGTTGGAGGTGTACTTATGAGTGAGTATGTGCCTGATTATGTGTGGGCCTTTGTGTTGGCTCTCGTCATAACCTTTGCACTAACCCCCTTGGTAAAACGGTTCGCCGTTGCCGTAGGGGCCATTGATAAACCTGATGCTCGTAAAGTGCATCATGGTGCTATTCCCCGTCTTGGTGGATTGGCTATTTTCCTTGGTTATATAGGATCTGTGTTATTTAACAACAGTATTCCTCATGACCATAAATTATTCGGCTTCGTATTGGGTACTGTTATTCTAGTCCTTGTTGGTATTTGGGACGATATTCGACAAATTGAGCCGAAGACGAAATTGATGGGGCAAATTATTGCTGCTGCCATTCTTGTGGCCTATGATATTCGCGTAGACTTTATCAACCTCCCTTGGGGTGGTGTAGTTTATTTAAAGTATTGGGCCATTCCGTTGACCATATTCTGGATTGTAGGATTTACCAATATTGTCAATCTAATCGATGGGCTTGATGGCTTGGCAGCAGGGATTTCCTTTATCGCTTGTATTGCCGTATGTGCGATGACATTACAATTAGGTCAAATTGATTTAGCTTGTATCGCATTGGCTCTTGCAGGTGCTACGGTCGGTTTCTTGCGGTACAATTTTAATCCCGCCAAGATATTCATGGGGGATACCGGTTCGATGCTCCTCGGCTATACCTTAGCAGCTATATCTGTTATGGGTGCCGTGAAAACGGCAGCTACCATTGCTTTAGTTGTTCCAGCTATCGTTCTTGGTTTACCTATACTAGATACATTGTTTGCTATCGTACGTCGTAAGATTAGTGGACGACCTATCTTTAAACCAGATAAAGGTCATGTACACCATCGTTTATTGGCACAAGGCTTATCTCAAAAACAAGCAGTATTGATGATGTATGCCGTTACCGCTCTCTTTGGTGGTGTTTCGGTTATCGTTGCAGAGGTTAATGCTTGGATTGGTTGCGTACTAGTCTTAGCTATTTTCCTATGTAGTATCTATGTGGCTCGTCGCTTGGGTGTTATTACACATAGTGATGCGGCGGGACATCCCTTACCTCGCCCTACAATTGAACGTAGCAATTTAGATGAAACTATTTCGTTTGATCGCAAAGAATTGGCAAAAGCATTAGAGCATGCAGATGATGACTCTAAAAAAGAGTAACCAATGTAGGGGCGCAATGCGCCCCTTTTTTATTAGACTCTGTGGAGGATGAGTAAATGTTGAAAGTAATGACTATCTTTGGTACAAGACCAGAGGCAATCAAAATGGCTCCGCTAGTAAAAGCCTTAGAAGCGGCACCAGATATGGAGCCAATTGTAACTGTAACAGCACAACATAGAGATATGCTCGACCAAGTGTTGCGCCTGTTTGACATTACGCCTGATTATGATTTGAATATCATGAGCCAAGGTCAAACGTTGTACGATGTGACAAATCGTGCATTGATGGGATTAAAATCTGTTTTAGAAGAGGCTAAACCTGATGTAGTACTCGTTCATGGTGATACGACAACAACCTTTGCAGGTGCGTTGGCATCCTTTTACCAAGAAATCCCAGTAGGTCATGTGGAGGCAGGCCTTCGTACAGGCGATATTTACTCTCCATTTCCAGAAGAGATGAACCGCAAATTAACAGGTTCCTTGGCAACATATCATTTTGCACCTACTGCTAGTTCTGAAGCGAATTTAAAACGAGAAAATATTAATACTGATCACCTTTATGTTACTGGTAATACTGTAATTGATGCACTAGATACAACTGTAAAAGATAATTATGTCTTTGATGATGCGGCTATTAATGCACTCGATCCAAATAAGCGTACAGTTCTTGTTACCACACATCGTCGTGAAAACCTTGGTGAACCTATGCGCCATGTGTATCAAGCCATTCGTGTCGTATTGCGTGATACTACAGAACGCCCAGAGGCTGTTGATGCTGGTACAGTACGCCTTGTAGGTACTGATAAAGACGCGGTATATAAAGCTGCTTATGAGCTATTACATGATGCAGCAGCGTATAAGACAATGTCAAATTCCGTTAACCCTTATGGTGATGGCAAAGCATCTGAGCGTATTTTACAAGCGTTGCGTCACGAGTTCTTAGGCGATGCTAATCGACCAGAACGATTTGGTAAATAATATGGATAAGGATATGGTGAAAGCTCTGGCGATGGCTACATCGGCAGGGCTGACCTTTCTATTTTGTATCGGTGGATTTATCTGGATAGGATATAAACTGGATACATGGATGGATACCATGCCATTATGCATGGTTATTCTTGGATTAATCGGTGCCCTAACAGGCTTTTATATGTTATATAAACAGGTTAAATAGTGAGGTATTTATGAATCAATATATTAAATTCATACGTCATGTGCTATGGGCCTGTTTTTTTGTTACCTTTTTAGGCCTACTTGTCCAATATATTGTGGGCTGGAATCAGTACGTGCTCGGTTGGTTATGGGGCATGTTGACTATGATGGTTTATTTAGTACTGTTAGGTCTACATAATAAAGGGCTAGCATATGGCAATCCACACCAGGCTGTAGCTAAGGCGCGACGTCAAATGATGTGGCGATTGGCTCAGTAAGTAATAAAATTTATTGCATTGGGCGATAGGACTAAATCGCATGAAATAAGGATTAATTACATTCCTATTATGAATTTTAAATGCATAAAATGCATTTTTAATATGTAAATTACGAATTGTTTACTCCAGAAGTGTTGATTATATACCTATAAAGAGGTATGATAATACATAGATATATATTATATGGATATATATAAAATTTATATTGCTACGTGAGAAAGGGGTTGAGTCTGTGGAACTGCATGCGGGTCACCATCAAGTAGTACAGTGGCTAGGTTTATCGTTTAACATCGATACCTTAATTGCTACGTGGATTACGATGGCGATCGTCATCATCATTTCCGTGCTTGCTACGCGAAATCGAGCATTAGTGCCTTCGGGTGTTCAAAATGTAGTGGAAACTATATTGGAAGCATTAGAAGGTCAATTATCGCCAACGCTTGGGAAACACTGGCCGATGGTGAGTTCATTGTTATTCACATTCTTCTTATTTATCTTTGTTGGTAATGAGCTTGGTTTATTGCCAACGCTACATGCTGTTACTTCGCCTACGGCGGATATTAATACAACAGCGGCACTCGCATTGTGCAGTAGCTTTATAGTTTGGGGAATGGGGATTAAAGTAAAAGGCTTATCTTATTTTAATCATTTCTTACAGCCTTATAAGGCTATGCTACTTCTAAACATATTTGAAGAAATAGCAAAACCTATCACATTAGCTTTCCGTCTATTTGGTAATATTGTAGCTGGCGAAATTTTATTGGAAATCCTTTATAATTTGCCTTGGTTCGTACCTGTACCATGGGTTTGGATTGCTTTTAGTTTATTTATTGGTATTATTCAAGCTTTTATTTTTACAGTTCTAACAGCCAACTATTTAGGTATGGCATTAAGTGAAGAACACTAATTTTAATGGAGGATTTATTATGGAAGTTCAAGGTTTATTCGCATTAGCTGCGGCAATCGCAGTAGGTTGTGGTGCTATCGCGGCAGGTATTGGTGACGGCATGGTAGCTAGTAAAGTTATTGAAGGTATTACACGTCAACCTGAATTGCGCGGTCAATTAATGTCCACAATGTTCGTAGCTATCGGCTTAATCGAAGCTATGCCTATCATCGGCGTAGTAGTTGCTTTCATTTTATTGTTCAGATAATAGCGAGGAGGAACGACCTTGGTAGATTTAACGCTAGGGACAATTCTTGCTCAAATACTAAACTTTTTTATATTAGTTTGGATTTTGGCCCGTTTTGCATATAAACCATTGGTTTCTATGATGCAAGAGCGTAAAGAACGCATTGCTAAGGACTTAGCAGATGCTCAAGCTGCTCGTAATGAAGCGGAACAATTCAAAGCTGATTATGCTGCGCAAATAGCGAATGCACGTCAAGAGGCTCAACAAATCGTTGAAAAGGCAGTGCAACAAGCAGAAGCGACTACGCGTGAACAATTGGCAGCGGCTCGTGAACAAATTGAACGTGAAAAAGAACGAGCTCGTCAAGATATCGTAAACGAACGTGATCGTGCTATGAATAATTTGCGTAACGAAGTTATTTCCTTATCTGTTGCAATGGCGACTAAGGTTGTGGCAAAAGATATGGACAGCGAAACTAATACAAAATTAATTGAAGACGCTATTGCGAAACTTGATAGTAAAACGATAGGGTTGTGATATTATGAGCACAGAAATTGTAGCAGATAAATACAGTTCAGCTATGTTAGAGCTAGCTCAAGAACAAGGTAATTTAGTAACTACAGAAGAAAATCTTTTATATGTGGCCTCTGTTCTTAATGAACAACCAGAATTGGTAGGGTTTATTAATAATCCTATTGTGGAAGCAGATGCAAAGATTTCTCTACTTGGAAAGGTCTTTGGCACTGCTGTAGAAAAGACAGTACTTCATTTCATGTATGTCATGGTTAAACGTGGCAGATATCGTTATTTGCAAGATACAATTAGAGCTTTCATAAAAAAATCTCGCGAAGCACGAGGTATTTTAGAAGCAATTGTAACTGTAGCAGAACCATTAACTGATACATTGCATGATGATGTACAAGCTAAATTACAAGCGATGACCGGCAAGGATGTCATTGTATCGGTGCGTCAAGACCCTAGAATCATGGGTGGTATTATCATTCAAATCGGTGATAAACGCATTGATGGATCGATTGCACGTCGCTTAGACGAATTGAAAAAAACGTTAGTACGAACTGACTCTATTAGATTGGGGTGAATGGGTATATATGAAAATGAAGCCTGAAGAAATCACTGCTATAATCAAACAGCAGATTCAGGACTATGATGT
>PPYF01196186.1_pt1 | contig 13371 bp, 10 predicted proteins | sample 1559871 | NCBI WGS metagenome assembly PPYF01 (sample SAMN08240021, study PRJNA423297) | Human gut metagenome, whole genome shotgun sequencing project. | reverse complement strand
TTGGCAATCGCCATCACACAGAATGGGATCAGGATTTCGACCAGCGACACATGGCTAATGAAGCCCGCAGCCCAGGTCGCAATGACGCTGACAGCAAACAGCACCAGCAACCACGGTAATAACTGCTTGCCTTGCCATTTCTGCAGCGCGGCGCGACAGCCATAACCACCAATCAGAAACGCGATAGTTTGCGGGACATAACTTAAACCAATAACTGCCGGGCTGTAGCCCATTTCACTAAGGATGAACGGTGAACCGGTCAGCCATGCAAAAAAACTGGCTGAACAGGCTGCGTATATCAGCACGTTGCCGCGATAGGTTTTAGAACGTAGCAGGTCGGTAAAGGTCAGACCATCCTGACTATTGTTACGGGCCTTCGTCGTGGGTTTGAGCCAGAAAATAGGCAGAATCAGCACCACGGTAATGGCAAACAGGGTGGCGAAAATCGCCTGCCAGGAAAAATGGACCAGCAGCCAGCTTCCTAACAGAGGAGCCAGTGCCGGAGATAGACCCACCAGCGGCATGATGGTCGCAAAAATACGGTTAACTTTCTGTGAAGGATAATAATCTGTCACTAATGCTTGCCAGATAACCGCCGCGGCGCAGACACCCACAGCCTGTACAAAACGCAATACCAGCAGCGTAGCGGCGTTTTCTACCCACAGCATCCCCAGACTACCTAACGCAAAAATTGTCAGGCCGATTAATAATACCAGTTTACGACCATAACGGTCGGAGAGCGGCCCCCACAGAAGCTGGGCTGCGGCAAAACCGGCAAGGAACAGACTAAGGCTGGCACTGACAGCAGACGCAGGCGTTTGCAGGTCGGCCTGTATGGCGGCGAAAGCAGGCAGATACATATCGGTTGCCAGAAAACCGAGTACGCTCAAACCCGCCAGCCAGACTAAAAATCTTTTCCCAGGTTGCATGTATATTCTCTAAATCTCTCAATTAAACACCGCCGCAAAGTGTAGGGAGTGAAATTAGTGTTGTGAAACGGTAATATTTGATGACTGGTTTCAAAAATTTTGCAGGCAGACTATGTGGTCAGAATATTCACTCGAAGTTGTTGATGCGGTAGCGCGTAATGGTAGTTTTAGCGCTGCGGCACAGGAGCTGCATCGCGTTCCTTCTGCGGTCAGCTATACCGTGCGTCAGCTGGAAGAGTGGCTGGCGGTGCCGCTCTTTGAACGACGGCACCGTGATGTGGAGCTGACCGCTGCTGGAGCGTGGTTTCTCAAAGAAGGGCGCTCTGTTGTCAAAAAAATGCAGATCACCCGCCAGCAATGTCAGCAGATAGCGAACGGCTGGCGCGGTCAGTTAGCTATCGCAGTGGATAATATTGTCAGGCCAGAACGTACACGGCAGATGATCGTTGATTTTTATCGCCATTTTGATGATGTCGAACTTCTTGTCTTTCAGGAAGTGTTCAACGGTGTCTGGGATGCGCTTTCCGACGGGCGCGTGGAACTGGCGATTGGCGCAACACGCGCGATTCCGGTAGGCGGTCGTTATGCCTTCCGGGATATGGGGATGCTAAGCTGGAGTTGTGTTGTTGCCAGTCACCACCCGCTGGCGTTGATGGATGGCCCGTTCAGCGATGATACGTTGCGCAACTGGCCGTCGTTGGTGCGCGAAGACACCTCGCGAACGCTACCTAAACGTATTACCTGGTTGCTGGATAACCAAAAAAGAGTTGTCGTGCCTGACTGGGAATCATCGGCAACCTGTATCTCGGCAGGATTATGCATAGGGATGGTGCCAACACATTTCGCCAAACCGTGGCTTAATGAGGGGAAGTGGGTAGCATTAGAACTGGAAAACCCCTTTCCGGATTCGGCATGTTGTCTGACATGGCAGCAAAATGATATGTCGCCTGCGTTAACCTGGTTGCTTGAGTATCTCGGCGATAGTGAGACGCTGAATAAGGAGTGGCTGCGGGAGCCGGAAGAGACTCCCGCAACGGGTGATTAACGACGATAGTCGCGGAACGGGCCGTCAGCCACGGAGCGGCGTTCAATCAAGCGCGGATGCACTTCAATAGACTGCGGTTCTTCACGTTTGTTGACGATACGATCCAACAGCATGTTGAACGCTGTTTCACCCAGCGAATCTTTTGGCTGATGGATCGTGGTCAGCGCCGGCGTAAAATAGCGCGCGTTGCGCACGTTATCATAACCGATCAGCGAAACATCCTGCGGGACGCGCAGGCCCATTTCATCAGCAGCACAAAGTGCGCCCATTGCCATGATATCGCCACCACAGAAGACGGCAGTAGGGCGATGCGGCTGCGACAGGATTTGCTGCATGGCGCGATAACCGGATTCAGGTTCAAAGTCACCCTGCACAATCCAGCTTTCCGGCACCTTGATCATCGCTTCTTCCATCGCCTTCATAAAACCGGCAAGGCGGCCTGCGCCGGTGTTACGTTCCAGCGGGCCGGGGATGACGCCGATTTCGCGGTGACCGCGTTCAATCAGATAACGCCCGGCCATGTAGCCGCCTTCGAACGCGTTATCAATGACCGCATCGGTGAAGTCAGCTTTTGCTTCACCCCAGTCCATGACCACCATTGGGATATGGCGATACTCTTCCAGCATCGCCAGCAACGGCTCTGGGTACTCAGAACACATCACCAGCAGACCATCGACGCGTTTTTGCGCCATCATCGACAGATAAGCCCGCTGTTTCTCAAGATTGTTCCACGCATTGCCCAGAATCAGGGTGTAACCTTTCTGGAAGCAATTTTTTTCAACTGCTTCAATGATCTCGGCAAAATAGGCCGCTTCGCTGCTGGTCGCCAGCAAACCGATAGACTTGGTGTGGTTAACCTTCAGGCTACGCGCCACCGCGCTAGGGGAGTAGTGTAATTCTTTAATCGCTGCCCACACGGCGTTGCGCGTTTCTTCAGCGACGAAACGTGTTTTGTTGATCACGTGTGACACAGTTGTAGTGGAAACGTTTGCTCGTTTCGCTACATCTTTTATTGTTGCCATTCCATTTCACTCCAGACCCTAACTTCAGCTCCTGCAAAATCGCAAGGTAAACGTTTGCCTTTACACACCTTACGCACAACAAAAGTGTTGCGGTACGCCGGAAAAACGACACGGAGCGTCAGGAAGGGGTCAATGGCCAGTACGCAAATAGTGTAAGCGTGGAATTTTGGCCGATCTTGACGAAAAGGGGAAGTGGTAAAAACACTTATCATTATAAATGACGGGAGATTTTTTCATCACAGTGTGTAAAAATGCGTAATATCACTTTTTGTGTGGTAATAAAAAAGGAGAAAACTTGATGAGCACCGACCTTAAATTTTCACTGGTAACAACGATTATCGTCCTCGGTTTGATCGTAGCCGTGGGTTTGACTGCCGCGCTGCACTGATTTCCTCTCGAGGGAGCGCGTTCTCCCTCGCATCTCCTTCCTGTTTGTTAGCAAAATGGCAAAAGTGTTTTCTCTTTTTGTTATTTTCATTTTTTTGTGATTGCTGTCATGCTTTCGCCACTTTAATGAATATCGCGTAATGACGCGAAGAGGTGGAGATAAGGCATGAAAATTAACTATCCGTTGCTGGCGCTGGCGATTGGCGCGTTTGGTATCGGGACAACGGAGTTCTCGCCAATGGGCTTGTTGCCCGTCATTGCGCGCGGTGTGGATGTCTCGATTCCCGCTGCCGGAATGTTAATCAGTGCCTATGCAGTTGGCGTAATGGTTGGCGCGCCGCTGATGACGCTTCTACTTTCTCATCGTGCCCGCCGCAGTGCGTTGATTTTCCTGATGGCAATTTTCACGCTCGGCAACGTACTTTCCGCCATCGCGCCGGATTATATGACCCTGATGCTTTCACGCATTTTGACCAGCCTGAATCACGGAGCATTTTTTGGTTTGGGTTCAGTCGTGGCCGCAAGCGTGGTGCCAAAACATAAACAGGCCAGCGCAGTTGCCACTATGTTTATGGGGTTAACCCTGGCAAATATCGGTGGCGTGCCGGCGGCGACCTGGTTGGGTGAAACCATCGGCTGGCGGATGTCATTTCTGGCAACGGCGGGGCTGGGAGTGATTTCAATGGTAAGTCTGTTCTTCTCATTACCTAAAGGTGGTGCAGGGGCACGACCTGAAGTGAAAAAAGAGCTGGCGGTATTAATGCGTCCGCAGGTGCTGTCTGCATTGCTGACGACGGTACTGGGAGCTGGTGCAATGTTTACTCTCTACACCTATATCTCTCCGGTACTGCAAAGTATTACCCACGCAACACCGGTGTTCGTCACGGCAATGCTGGTGCTGATTGGTGTCGGATTCTCTATCGGTAACTATCTCGGCGGCAAACTGGCAGATCGTTCAGTTAACGGCACGTTGAAAGGCTTTTTGTTGTTGTTGATGGTGATTATGCTGGCAATCCCGTTCCTGGCCCGCAATGAGTTCGGCGCAGCTATTAGCATGGTGGTGTGGGGCGCAGCAACCTTTGCGGTCGTACCGCCGTTACAGATGCGCGTGATGCGTGTCGCCAGTGAAGCGCCAGGTCTGTCTTCATCAGTCAATATTGGTGCCTTTAATCTTGGAAATGCGCTGGGAGCAGCTGCTGGTGGTGCGGTAATTTCCGCTGGGCTGGGATACAGCTTTGTGCCGGTGATGGGAGCGATTGTCGCGGGACTGGCATTATTGCTGGTGTTTATGTCAGCCAGAAAACAACCTGAAACAGTTTGCGTTGCTAACAGCTAATTAAACAAAAACGCAGAAGGATAACCTTCTGCGTTACAGTTGCTGACAACGTGCGATTTATCTTGCCGGATGCGGTGTTAACGACTCATCCGCGTTGACATGAAAAGACGCGTTAGGCGTCGTATCATGCAGCGCTTGTCGGATGCGGCGAGTGCCTTATCCGACCTACATCGATGATCCGCGTAGGCCTGATAAGCGTAGCGCTTCAGGCAATGCTGCATTTGCCATCAGTTATTATGCAGCGAGATTTTTCGCTACGAATTCCCAGTTCACCAGCGCCCAGAAGTGCTCCAGATAGCCAGGACGTGCATTGCGATAGTCGATGTAATAAGCGTGTTCCCAGACATCAACGGTCAGCAGCGGAGTCGCATCGGTGGTCAGCGGAGTACCCGCGTTAGAGGCTGAAACGATAGCCAGTTTGCCATCGCTGTTTTTCACCAGCCAGGTCCAGCCAGAACCAAAGTTTTTGATCGCTGCATCAGTAAACTGCGCTTTGAAATCGGCAAAGCTGCCAAAAGATGCGGCGATAGCTTCAGCGACTTTTCCAGTCGGTTCGCCACCGGCGTTCGGTGCCAGGCAGTTCCAGTAGAAAGTATGGTTCCAGACCTGAGCTGCGTTGTTGAATACGCCACCTTCAGAGCTGCGAATAATCTCTTCCAGTGATTTACCTTCAAACGCGGTACCTTTAATCAGGTTGTTCAGGTTAGTGACATAAGTCTGATGGTGCTTGCCGTAGTGATACTCGATGGTTTCCGCAGAAATGTGCGGTGCCAGAGCATCTTTAGCATATGGTAGTGCAGGTAATTCGAATGACATTGCTACTCTCCTTTATTATTAATTTGCATACGTACAATAGCCTTATTGTGCGTATGGATAGGGTAGCAAATTAAAAGGTGAGACAAAAGATGAACTTACCCTGTTGCCGTAACAACAGGGTAAAGTTTTAGCGAAGTGTTTTTGGGGTCATTACCCGACGAGCGCCAACATAGTGGCGCTGCCAGTAGTCTTCACTGAGAGAAGTGATTTGAATTTCCTGACCTGTGCGCGGTGACTGAATAAATTTGCCGTTGCCGACATACACGCCGACATGATCGGCTGTGCCGCGTCCCTGAGTACGGAAAAAGACCAGGTCGCCGTTTTTCAGTTCACTACGTTCGATTGGCGCTGCATCACGCAGGTGATACATTTCATTCGCCGTACGCGGAATACGAATTTTCACCAAATCTTTATAAGCGTAATAAACCAGGCCGCTGCAATCAAAACCGGTACGCGGTGAGCTGCCACCCCAACGATATGGCTTACCAATTTGCTGCATCAGTTTATTCATTGCCACTTTCGTAGCTTTTTGCACCTTCGCTTTGTGCGCGTCGGCAAGAGTTCCTGACGCGGCATTTTTGACTTTCACACAATGCGATTTATAGCCCTTACGTTTGGTACACTTTTCGGTAAAGCTGGCTGAGGCCGTTTTATTGACGGCGTGTTTGCTGCGAGTTTTGGCGTTTTTAGAAGCGGTAATGGAAGATTTTTTAACGGAAGAAGCGGTTTTGCTTTTGGTCGTACTTTTACTGGCGGCTTTTTTCGCTGTTTTCTGGGTCTTTTTGGTGGTTGCCGTGCTTTTCTTTTTATCTGCTTTTTTGGTGATATGAGTGGTAGCAGAACTCTCCCTGGCTTGCTTTGAAGCATGGGCCATAGGCGTTAAAGGCAGGGTGGTAAAAAGTAAAGCACAGAGCGTGATCGAAATACGGTTTATCCGCGCCACTGAGCGTCCCTCTGTTAAGGCAGGTCTATCATGCCTGCGTCTGATTTACAAAACTTGATGATTCTAATGCATAGAAGAAGAGAAAGTTAATAGCTTTTATTGTTAAAAAATACGTTTCGTTGGCGAGCGCAAAAAAATGCAGCAGTGAAAGCTAAAAATGGTTATAAATACGCCAGTTTGCCGGCATCAGAGAAGAAACGAATATTTGAAATGCAACAAATAGAGCAAAGGGATAAAATAGCAAAAGCGTGATGAAAATGTTATTTTCCGATGCCGCACTGACCCGCTACAATGTCAGATTACTGCCGTAAAGAAGTTTGAGGAAGCAAGACAATGAGCACCACTATCGAAAAAATCCAACGCCAGATTGCTGAAAACCCGATCCTGCTGTACATGAAAGGTTCACCGAAACTGCCGAGCTGCGGTTTCTCTGCCCAGGCAGTCCAGGCGCTTGCCGCATGTGGCGAACGTTTTGCCTATGTTGATATTCTGCAGAATCCGGACATTCGTGCGGAACTGCCGAAATATGCTAACTGGCCGACCTTCCCGCAACTGTGGGTTGACGGCGAGCTGGTCGGCGGTTGTGATATCGTGATCGAAATGTATCAGCGTGGCGAACTGCAGCAGCTGATCAAAGAAACTGCCGCTAAATACAAGTCTGAAGAGCCGGACGCGGAATAATCCGTCCTGCAATACTGACGGATGCGAACGGGCATCCGTCAGTCCTTTCTCTATCCCCAATCCAGCCCTTGTGGCGAACTTGAAAATCCCGCCTCACGCAGCAGCGTAAACATCGGCGTTTGCCGGACAGGTAGATCATTCACTTCTGTTAGCGTAAAGCGCAGCCGTGGTTCGCGACGCAGTGCGGTAGTCAGCGCGTGGAAAACCTCTGGGGCGAGTAATTCCTCTTTTTCCTGCCAGACCAGCATTTTTTTGCCACCTTGCGCCAGATAGAGTAACAATTTGCCGCCAGAAACGACCACCAGCGCACCCGCCCGACGCGTTGGAACCAGCGTTGCCGGATGTGCAGGCCAGGGCAGAAGATTTCCCCACACATTAGCCGGATCGTTGGCAGAGAGCGCCACTGGTGTATAGTGGCGCGTTTGCGTGGCTTGTGTCGCCAGATCGCGCAATCGGTCAATAGTCAGACGTTCAGCGAATTGCGCGCCACCCAGACCTTCTACAAAACGACCTCGCATAATTCGCCCGGAGTCTTCCATACTTCGACAAAGCGTTTGCATCGATGGAAACCCGCCAGGGATATTTTCGGCTATCACCGCCTGACGACTGATGATGCCGTAGCGGTCGAGCATATTTTCCGCCAGCGCCAGCATCCTTTCGGTATCGTTTAGTGGCTCCACCTGCAATAACGACCAGCGTCCAGCCAGATTTGGTGTGTTGTAAGATACCCGCGGCGAGACGGGTTGCGCATAGACAGGACGTCCACGACGAGCCCGGTGACTGCGGCGAGTTGAGGTGCGTGCGTTGGAACTGCTGCGGGTGAGGGCGCGTAACGGTACCCAAATGTCGCTGGTGATGACGCCTTGCCAGACCAGCGCCCATAACGCCTCTTGCAGGGCAGAGAGATCAACCGATTCGCCGATTTTGTCGCGTATCCGTTGGCTGATTTGTTGTGCAAACCAGGCTCCTCCGTCAGCCAGAACAGCGACTATCGCTTGTTGCAGCGCCGAACGATTCGCCTGATCCGCTTCGGCGGGAGTGAACGATTCTGCAGCATATTCCTGTAGATGCAGTGCCACCAGGCCGTCATCTTCACCCAGTTTTTTTTGCCCCGACCAGATAACCGCACCGGTTGCCAGTAATTCATCGAGCATTTCTGACGAATAGTCGCGTACGCGGGCAGGCAGGATCTGGCTTTCCCAGAGTGAGGCGGGTAAACCGACTCCGGCAAGCTGTTCGATCACCCGCATCACGCCATCTACGCCCTCATAAACGCCTGGCGATGTTGAGGCAAAGAGCGCCGGGCTACCATCGGTGGCGGGTAATACGCCCTGACGTTCCAGCAGCAATCGCGCATAGGTCGTGGCTGCAACGGGACGCGTCGCTTCTCTGGCGGCTTGCAGCGAGCGCAAACGCAGACGACGAAATACTTCATCGCTCACCCAGATGTCTTGTTGCAGATTCATCACCAGACCCTGTTCACGCAGTTGCTGAAGCTGCTCTTCGACAATGGCAATACCGAGACTAAACTCATGAGCCAGTTGTTCAGCCGTGACCAGAGCATGAGCCCGGAGATAGCGCAGAAAGAGGTCGCGAAGCGGGTAACTGACTCTATGTAAATAAATCTCTGGCAATGACTCTGGTAGTCGTACGCCGAGGGCATCACGCAGCCTGGCGGCATCATCCATACAGGCAAGACGCTCCTGTCCGCTAATCATCGCTGGGAAGATTCGTTTTACTGCAAGAAGATTTTCCAGATACGACGCAACCTCTTCACTGCTGCCTGTATGCCGTTGCGCCAGGTCTTCAACGGTCATTGGCCCCAGTTCGCGCAGCAGGTCGAACAATCCTTCTTCACCTTTCGCTCTTCTGCCAGGAGCCAGTCGTTGCAACTCTTCTTCCACCTGGCGAATGACCTGCGGGTCGAGTAATTCCCCCGGATCGACCTGTCCGAGTAGATTGCGCAGTAACTCGCTGTCCAGCGACAGTACGGATGCCCGGCGCTCTGCCAGCGGGGCGTCGCTCTGGTACATAAATTCCGCGACATAGCCGAACAATAAACTTGTGGCGAAAGGCGAGGGCGTAGTGGTCGTTACATCGGATATTTGAATTTCGCCACCGTTCAGGCGACGCATCAAACGTTCCAGTGCGGGAAGATCATAAACATCTTGCAGACATTCGCGTAGGGTTTCGAGAATGACCGGAAAATCCGGATATCCCTGAGCGATTTCCAGCAACTGACTGGCGCGCAGCCGTTGTTGCCAAAGCGGGGTGCGATGGCCCGGAGTGCGCCCCGGCATTAATAATGCCCGCGCGGCGCATTCGCGAAAACGGGCGGCGAAAAGTGCCGAGCTGCCTACCGCCTCGCGGACAATTTGCAGCAACTTTTCTGGTTCAAACAAAAAAATCGCGGCATCGGGCAATTTACCATCGGTGTCAGGAATACGTGCAACAATGCCGTCATCACTGGCGACCACCGACGCGTCAGCGCCCCATAGCGCATGTATTCGCCCGGCAATCGCCACCGCCCAGGGTTCATGCACCCGTCTTCCATAGGGAGAGTGCAAAATAATACGCCAGTCACCAATTTCATCACGGCACCGTTCGAGGACCAGATGGCGACTCCCCGGAACGATGCCCGTCGCGTTGCGCTGCTCCTCAATCAACCCCTGAATATTGGCGATCGTATTTTCTTCTGCCAGCCACGGGGGAATAGTCCCGGAAAAGAACGCGCCATCCGCCAGCAAATGAAGAAAATCGCCGATCATCTCGCCTAATTCAGCCGGACGTCCGTTACCTTCACCACGCCAGAAGGGGAGCCGGGCAGAACGACCCGGAGCAGGAGTCACAATCACCTGATCGCGGGTGATTTGCTGGATCCGCCATGAGGTAGCGCCGAGAGTGATAATGTCGTTCACCCGCGACTCATATACCATCTCCTCATCCAGTTCACCCACCCGCCGCGAACCGGCCTTTTCTTCACCTTCGGGTAATAACACGCTATACATGCCACGATCCGGAATGGTGCCGCCGCTGGTAACCGCCAACAATTGAGCGCCAGGTCGGGCGGTCAATATCCCGGTCTCCCTGTTCCAGACCAGTTTGGGGCGAAAAGCAGAAAAATCGCCAGAGGGATAGCGCCCGGAAAGCATATCCAGCGTGGCGTCAAAAACACGTCTTGGCAGATCTTTCCACGGTGCGGCACGGCGTACGCGGGAGTACCATTCGTCTACCTGTAATGCATCCATCGCCGCGGCGGCAACGGTTTGCTGCGCAAGGACGTCGAGAGGATTATGCGGTGGTGTCAGGTTTTCCAGCCTGCCTGCGAACATACACTCTACAATGACTGCGGAATCGACTAAATCACGCCGGGTACGGGGGAAAAACAGCCCTTTAGATACACCGCCAACCTGATGTCCGGCGCGACCAATGCGTTGTAACCCACTGGCAACAGAAAGCGGCGTTGCCACCTGAATCACCAGATCCACCGCGCCCATATCAATCCCCAGTTCAAGACTGGAGGTTGCGACCACGCAGCGTAATTCACCCGATTTCAGCGCCTGTTCGGTGATTGCTCGTTGTTCTTTAGAGACGGAGCCGTGGTGTGAGCGGGCAATAAAAACGTCGCTACTTTGTACACGGTTAGAGGTTGCGCCGGAGGTCGACTCGAAATGGGCCGCATCAACGGCGATAGACGGGGAACGCTGTAAGCGTGCGGCGTAAAGCTCATTTAATCGTGCCGTCAGTTTTTCCGCCAGCCCCCGCGAATTAGTAAAGACAATGGTCGAGCGATGGCGCAACACTTCATCAAGGATACCCGTTTCAATATATGGCCAGATGGAGCCTTCCCGGCCGGCATGGCTGTCTTCGCCGGTGCCGCTGGCGACCGATGAGACATCATCCATATTGGCGACCGGTACGACAATTCGTATCTGCGGATGGCGCATTGCGGGCGGGTTGACTACCGTAACCGGGCGATCGCCACCAAGAAATGCTGCCACATCGCTGGCTGAGCGCACAGTGGCAGAAAGGCCAATTCGCTGTGCTGAGGTGTGGAGCAGCGCATCGAGCCGCTCCAGACTTAACGCCAGATGCGCACCACGTTTACTGCCCGCTACCGCGTGGACTTCATCAATAATTACCGTTTCGACGCCGCGTAGCGTTTCGCGCGCGCGGGAGGTCAGCATCAGATAGAGTGATTCGGGTGTGGTGATCAGAATATCCGGCGGATTACGGGTGAGTTTGCTGCGTTCCTGTGCAGGCGTATCGCCAGTACGGATCCCTACGCGAAGATTGACTTCCGTTTCGCCGCGCCGCCGCCGTTCATCGGCAATACCCTTCAACGGGATCTGCAAGTTGCGCTGAACGTCGGTGCCCAGGGCTTTTATCGGTGAAATATAGAGGATGCGTGAGGTTTTACGCTTATGCGCCTCGCGGGTATCTTCGCCGCCTTCGCGGAAGAGCCGATCGAGGGCGTAGAGAAATGCTGCCAGCGTTTTCCCGGAGCCGGTCGGTGCAATCACCAGCGCATGTTCGCTTCGCGCCGCCACATGCCAGGTTTGCGGCTGGACAGCGGTCGGCTGTTTAAAGGCGCGAAGAAACCAGTCGCGGGTCGCCGGTGAAAACACGTCCGGCAGGAGCGATGAAGGGTCTGGATTATCTGCCATTAACGCTATTCCCCGTGAATATCATGCAGGATGCGTGGAATAGCCTCACTATAGATGCCTGAATCATTGCATGTCATCAGGCATCGACTCGATTACACCTCTTCGGCGGCAGATAGCGGCCAGCCTCCCAGACGTTTCCAGCGGTTGACGATTTCACAAAACAGCACAGCAGTGCGTTCGGTGTCGTACAGCGCGGAGTGCGCCTGGGTGCTGTCGAAGTCCATGCCAGCGGTCTGGCAAGCCTTTGACAATACGGTTTGTCCGAGTGCCAGCCCGGCCAGTGCAGCAGTGTCAAAAGTGGCGAAAGGGTGGAACGGGTTACGTTTCAGTGAGGCGCGTTCTGCGGCGGCCATCATAAAGCTGTGATCAAAATTGGCATTGTGCGCCACCATAATGGCGCGGTTACAGCCGCTCGCTTTAATACCTTTACGTACAACTTTAAAAATTTCGTGCAGCGCCTCGTATTCGCTGACCGCGCCGCGATCGGGATCGTTCGGGTCAATGCCGTTGAAGGCGAGGGCTTCTGGTTGCAAATTTGCGCCGACAAATGGTTCGACGTGGAAATGTAATGTGGTGTCCGGCATCAGCCAGCCTTGTTCATCCATTTTCAGGGTGATGGCGGCAATCTCAAGCAGCGCATCGGTTTTGGCGTTAAATCCGGCTGTTTCAACATCGATCACAACAGGATAAAAACCACGAAAACGGTCGCACAGACCGGTAAGTTGAGCGTTATCGGACATCTGATTCTCTTAATACGGATAAATTGCAGCGCGCATTATGACAAATATTACTTGTCGATGCAGTAAAGATGCGGGCGCGATGAGTTCACGCCCGGCAGGAGATTAGTTGCCCAGACCGCGACCGGCGTCTTTCTCTTCGATTAACTCAATTTTGTAACCGTCCGGATCTTCCACAAACGCGATAACCGTAGTACCGCCTTTTACCGGACCCGCTTCACGGGTCACGTTACCCCCGTTTTGACGGATTTTTTCGCACGCTTCAGCGGCGTTATCTACGCTAAGCGCGATGTGACCATAAGCAGTGCCGAGTTCGTATTTATCCACGCCCCAGTTGTAGGTCAGTTCAATCACCGCTTCTTCGGTTTCCGGGCCGTAGCCAACAAACGCCAGTGAGTATTTGTATTCCGGGTTTTCGCTGGTACGCAGCAGTTTCATGCCCAGCACTTTGGTATAAAAATCGATGGAGCGTTGCAAATCGCCAACGCGCAGCATGGTATGAAGAAGACGCATCTTTTTATCCTCAAAATGGCTAACAGATTCAAAATGTTGTTTTAGTATAGCGGCGGCTTTACGCCGCTCGCAATGTTGGATTACAACGTCGGGTAATCGGTATAGCCTTCCGCGCCGCCACCGTAGAAACTTTCGGCACGCTGTGGGTTAAGCTCAGCTTTGCGCTGCAAGCGGGCGACCAGATCCGGGTTCGCAATCCAGTCACGACCAAATGCCACCGCATCAATTAACCCTTTGCCGATCAGCGTTTCAGCTTTTTCTACTGTGTATGCACCTGCGCCGATAATCGGACCGT
>PPYF01221515.1_pt1 | contig 13374 bp, 10 predicted proteins | sample 1559871 | NCBI WGS metagenome assembly PPYF01 (sample SAMN08240021, study PRJNA423297) | Human gut metagenome, whole genome shotgun sequencing project. | reverse complement strand
GACGCCATACTTCAACAAACGAATGCATCCCGCGCACCTCCCATCTCACCAAAAAGATTAGGCAAGAAAGAAGCCCATCAATCATTGACTTCACAAACCTTTCCCTTCCAGAAAGCTGGATAACGTCCGAGATTTTGCGCACTTTCGGACGTTATCTGGCGCGGAGGACGCATTTGCGCAGTTCGGAAGCGATGAGCACGATCATGGCAAGGCCGAGGCATTCGACCCATGCGCCGACGCTGAGCGGTACCGTACCGAAAGCGGTGTTGAGGAACGGAATGTAAATCACCGCCAGCTGCAATACCATGCTCAGCGCGATCGCGCCCCATAGCCACTTGTTGGAGAACAGTCCGACGAACGCTGACTGCAAGTGCGAGCGCGAGGCAAGCGCGTTCAGCATTTGCGCGAACACGAGAATCGTGAAGCCCATGGTGCGTGCTTCCGTCATTTGTGCGTCGTGACCGATCGCATCGACGGAACGGTCGGTGAACAGACCGCCGTCCAAGTGCATGTCCATGCCGATCAGGGTGACGGCCGCCATAATCACACCGATGAAAATGATGTCGCCCCACATTTCGGCGTCAATCACGCGATCGGTGAGTTTGCGCGGCTTGCGCGCCATCACATCGTCGGTGGACGGGTCGACGCCCATGGCGAGCGCGGGTGCCGCGTCGGTGAGCAGGTTGATCCACAGCAGCTGCGTGGCAAGCAGCGGCACGGTCACGCCTTGGCTGCCGGGCTGGGTGATGCCGAGGAATCCGGCGAGCATCACCCCGCCGAACACGGTGAACACTTCGCCCACATTGGAGCTCAGCAGGTAGCGCAGGAACTTGCGGATGTTGTCGAAAATGCCGCGTCCTTCACGCACGGCTGCGACGATGGTGCTGAAGTTGTCGTCGGCGAGGATCATTTTCGCGCTCTGCTTGGTCACTTCAGTGCCGGTAATGCCCATGGCGACGCCAATATCGGCGGTTTTGACTGCGGGAGCGTCGTTCACGCCGTCACCGGTCATGGCCACGATATTGCCTTGCCGTTGCAAGGATTCAACGATCTTCAACTTGTGTTCCGGCGCGACTCGCGCGTAGACGGACACTCCGCTGGTCACCTTGTCGAATGCCGCTTCGTCGGGCAGTTCGTCGAGTTGGCTGCCGGTCATGGCCGTGCCGCCCTTGTCGATAATGCCCAGATCGGTGGCGATGCGCGCCGCGGTCAGCGGGTGATCGCCGGTAATCATTACCGTACGAATGCCGGCGCGATGCGCTTCGGCAACCGAATCACGCACTTCCGTGCGCGGCGGATCGATGATGCCGATCATGCCGACCCAAATCAAATCGTTCTCAAGCACATCGCTTTGTTCCGCAATATCGGCAACATGACCTGCGGAATTCAGTATGATTCCCGGCACTTGCGCAAGAGAAGCGGTACCGAGCGGACGATAAGCCTGACCCAACGTGCGGTATGCGTCGGAGGAAAGCTGTTCGACAGTCGCAAGAATCTGCTGGCGATCGCCTTCCGTAAGTGGACGTACCGCACCGCCGACCGCAATCCTGCTGCAATATCCAAGAAGTACATCGGGGGCACCCTTGGAGAAGACGGTCAGGCGGCCGGCGTCAGCGTTGTCTTGCGCCACGATGGACATGCGCTTACGTTCGGAAGTAAACGGGATTTCGCCAACGCGCTCGTAGTTGGCGTACTTGCGATCCGCCTTCACTTTTCGTAGCGTTTCCACCGAATGCAGCTTCTTGACGATCGCATTGTGCATGGCCATGCGCTGCACGCCGAGCGCGAGCACCACCGTAAGAATTGCAGCCAAACCTTCCGGCACGGCCGCAACCGCCAGAGAAACGGCCAACAGCAGCGAATCGATCACATCGTGAACGTCTTGGAAGCCTTCGGTAAGCGCGAGCGCGACCAGCACCACGACCGCGATGATGCATACCGCGCTGCCGAGGATTTTGGAAACGTAGTTCATTTCCTTTTGCAGCGGGGTTTCGTCGTCTTCCGTGGCTTGCAGCAGATCGGCGATTTTACCGACCTGCGTGCCCATGCCGGTGCTGGTTACGATGGCGCGGCCGGTGCCTTGCGTTACGGACGTGCCGTTGAACACCATGTTGGCGCGGTCGCCGAGGGCCTTCGCCTGTGCGAGGGTGTCGGTCTTTTTGCCGACGGGCACGCTTTCGCCGGTGAGGCTGGCTTCCGCGATTCGTAGGCTGGCGGCGGCGAAGAGGCGTCCGTCCGCGGAAACGGAGTCGCCTTCGCCGAGCACGATGATGTCGCCGGGCACCACGTCAACCGTGTTGATGCGTTCGATTTTGCCGTCACGCAGCACGTTGGTTTGCGGCGCGGTCATGCTGGAGAGCGCTTCGACGGCGGCTTCCGCCTTCGATTCCTGGATGTAGCCGAGCACCGCGTTGACGATAAGGATCAGCACGATGACGATGGCGTCGAACGGCAATGCTTCGCCGCCTTCCGCACCCGGTACGGCGTTGGCTCGTTCAATGAACCATGCGACGAGCGAAATGCCGGTCGCAGCCAGCAACAGGTAGACAAGGGGGTCTTTGAATTGTTCGAGGAATTTCTTCCATTTCGGCACCGGTGGTGCGGACGCGAGTTCGTTCGGTCCGTACTTGTCGAGTCGACGCTTGGCTTCCGCTTGACTCAGGCCGGTATTCAAATCGACACCAAGCGATTGCGCTACGGTTTGCGCATCGGCGAGCGACGGATCGACTTGCGTTTGCGTCGCGGTTTTTGCTGCTTGTTCGAAATTTCCCGAACTGGTATCGCGGAATTGGGTGGATTGATCTTCCTTGCGATCAACCATGATGATCTCCTTGGGAGCGCCGCGGAGTAGTCAGCACTCCCCTGCCGTTGCGATAGTGCGAAATAGCGGAAAATTGCGATTTTCGCAACCACTCGCCGAACTGGGCAATGCTGCGCGGTTGTGGGCACCGGGCGTACGCCATCGGTGCATTCCTGCCATTGTTACACACCGTGCCCATTTTGCAAGACTGCAACGCACCGTCTTTTGTCAAGATTTCACAAAATCGTGAAACATAATCTGCAATCTTATTTCGACCGCGCATTCGATTACACGGCAACACCGACGGCAATGTCGCTACCATCTTTGGCGGAAGTGTGATATGTTATCGGATGTTAGTAAACAAAATTACTTACGCTATGATTCGTAGCGTACATTGGCAACGTCGCAATGGATAGGGGTAGTTATCATGGCAGCTCAAGAAGCCGCGCAATCACAGCAAACGCAAGGGGTTCCGGAATCGCGCATCCTGCAGGCGCGGCAGGCGAACGCAAGCTGGCTCACCGATCCGACCGTATTCGCGGTGAATCGCAAGCCCGCGCACTCCAATCATCGGTATTTCCTGGGCGAAGCCACCGAACCGAAGCAGAATCTCGACGGCGAATGGAAAGTAAACGTCACTCAGGCAGCCAACGTCGACGTGGAAAACGCGCCGTTCGCCGCAGCTGACTTCAACGATGCCGGATGGCGGCACCGTCAGCATCACGTTCCACGGCATGGCCACCGCGATCTACGTGTGGGTCAACGGCACGTTCGTCGGCTATGGCGAGGATGGTTTCACCCCGAACGAATTCGACATCACCGAAGCGTTGAACGTTGACGGCGACAACGTGCTCACCGTCGCCTGCTACGAATACGCGAGCGCCTCTTGGCTGGAAGATCAGGATTTCTGGCGTTTGCACGGCCTGTTCCGTTCCGTGGAGCTCGCCGCACAGCCTCGCGTGCATGTCGAAACCGTCCAGATCGAAGCCGACTACAATCCCTCCATGGCCGCCGGAACGCTGAATGCAACCCTGCAGTTGCGCAATGCAAACGACGCGGCCACCGTCAAGGCGAAACTGCGTGACGCGGCACAACATCAACGCCATCCGCACCTCGCACTACCCCAACCAGGAATACTGGTACGACCTGTGCGACGAATACGGCATTTATTTGATCGACGAAACCAATATGGAGACGCACGGCAGCTGGGTCGCGAACAATATCGAAACCCCCGAAACCGCCGTGCCGGGCAGCAAGCCGCGGTGGGAAGGCGCGTGCGTGGACCGTATCAACAGCATGATGCGCCGCGATTACAACCATCCGAGCGTGCTCATCTGGTCGCTCGGCAACGAGTCGTTCGCCGGCGAAGTGTTCCGCGCGATGCACGCCCACGCGCACGCGATCGACCCGAACCGCCCCGTGCATTACGAAGGTTCCGTGCATGATCGCGCGTTCGACGACGTGACCGATATCGAAAGCCGCATGTACGCGCACGCCGACGAAATCGAGGAATACCTCAAGTCCAACCCGAAGAAACCGTATATTTCCTGCGAATACATGCACGCCATGGGCAATTCCGTCGGCAACATGGACGAATACACGGCTTTGGAACGCTATCCGCAATATCAGGGCGGATTTATTTGGGATTTCATCGACCAGGCGATTCTCGACAGCAACGGTCGCATGTGCTACGGCGGTGATTTCGGCGACCGTCCGAGCGACTACGAATTCTCCGGCGACGGCCTGCTATTCGCCGACCGCACGCCGTCGCCGAAGGCGCAGGACGTCAAGCAGCTGTACGCGAACGTGCATATGACCGTCGATGCTTCCGGCATTACGATCACCAACGACAATCTGTTTGTTTCGACGGCTGATTCCACGTTTGTGTTGCGTATTTTGGCTGATGGCAAGCCCGTTTGGTCTTCTTCGCGCCGCTTCGACGTTGCCGCAGGTACAAGCGAGCATGTTGAGATCGATTGGCCGATCGACGATTACCGCGCAGGTGCGCAGGAACTGGTTTTGGAGGTTTCCCAGCAGTTGTCTGCCGCTTGCGATTGGGCTCCGGCTGGGTATGAGCTTTCGTTCGGCCAGTGCGTGGTTGCGGGTGGCAAGATTGCCGATACTGTTACGGCCGCTTCCGCCGCTTCCGATGGAGCGATCACCTTGGGCCGCTGGAATATCGGCGCACGCAGTGCGGGCCGTGAAGCCCTGTTCTCCCTTGCACAGGGCGGCATGGTGTCGTACAAGCTTGGCGAGCGCGAATTCGTGTTGCGCAAGCCGCTGATCACCACGTTCCGTGCGCTGACCGACAATGATCGCGGCGCGGGCCATGCGTTCGAGCGTGCGCAGTGGGCGGTTGCCGGAAAGTATGCGCGTTGCGTTGATACGAAGGTTGAGCCGCTCGGCGAAACCGCAGTTTCCGTCACTTACACGTATGAGCTTGCGATTGCGCAGCGCACGAAGGTCACCATTCGTTACGTTGCCGATGTGCTTGGCCACGTCGATCTGCATGTTGCATATCCGGGTGAAAAGGACGGCGATCTGCCGACGATTCCGGCGTTCGGCATTGAATGGATGCTGCCGGTCGAGTATTCGAATCTGCGATTCTATGGCGTAGGCCCGGAGGAAACGTATGCCGACCGCAAGCATGCGAAGCTGGGCATTTGGGATACGAACGCCTTCCGCGATCGCGCGCCGTATCTGCTGCCGCAGGAAACCGGCAACCATGAGGACGTGCGTTGGGCTGAGATTACGGACGATTCTGGTCATGGCTTGCGCGTGAGCCAGACTGCGAATACTGAAACCGGCGTTACGAAGCCGTTTGCGATGAGCCTGCTGCCGTATTCGAGCACGATGCTTGAGGAGGCGCTGCATCAGGACGAGCTGCCGGAGCCGAAGCACATGTTCCTGCGCGTGCTCGCCGCTCAGATGGGTGTCGGCGGCGACGATTCCTGGATGAGCCCGGTGCACGAGCAGTATCAGCTGCCCGCCGACCAGCCGCTCAACCTCGACGTAGCCCTCGACCTGTTCTAGTTTCAAGGATTCAGTCGATTCCTACGTGCGAAATGTCTCCCGATTCTTGATTTCAAGGATCGGGAGGCATTCGTTGTGCCGCAAGTTGACTTTCGGCCTCACGATTCGCAGTTCTGTCTCACGATTTCGCAAGATCGTGCGACAATTCGGAAAAAACATGCGATCAGACCATCAAAATGGACGATGAGGGGGATTTTGTTGATGGCTTAAATTAGACGGATTGCCTAGAATGAGGGCAGAACTTCCGAAACGTTCGAGCGCAGGCGGGCAAATTCGCGCGCGTCCGAGCGTCACGAAGCACGCTCTTCCAGGAAAGGGGCCATCATGAGCGACGCAATGAACAACCCGTATGCGAACAATCCGAATCAAAATGGCAGCAACGAACAGCAGCCGCAAGGCCAGCCGGAATACGGGGCATACGCACCAAACCAGCAATCGCAATCCCAGCAGCAGGGCGGCAATCCCAACAATTCGGGCAATCCGTATCAAAGCGAGCCTCAGACCCCATGCTACTTCGACGGTCCCAACGCCAACCCGAATCCCAACCAGAACGGCTTCTTCTACGCGAGCTACACCACCGGTCAGCCGTACGGCCAACCATACGGACAGCAGAACAGCCAATCCGACGCTGACAACGGCACCAACAATTGGCAGCCGATCAGCCCGTTCAAGCTCATGGAGGAATGGCTCCCGAAGAAGGCAAAGAACGCGATCCGCGGCACGTATGCGGTACTCGGCATCGCCGCCGTCATTCTCGGCCTGGCACTGCTGATTTGGCCCGGTGCCACACTGAAGGTCGCCGCAATCGCGCTCGGCGCATACTTCGTGGTTTCCGGTGTGGTCCGCATTGTGACCGCAATCGTGGAACTCGGGCTTCCGGGAGGATGGCGCGTGCTTGACATTCTGATCGGCCTGATGCTGTCTGTCGGCGGTGTGGTCATGCTGAAAAACGCGGCGCTTTCCGGAGCCACACTCGCCGTGCTCATCACCATGGTGGTCGGTCTCGGCTGGATGCTGGAAGGCGTGATGGCGCTCGTGGAATCGTGGCGCATGCCAAGCTCCGCATGGGCCGTAATCTACGCGCTGCTGTCGATCGTCGCCGGCTTCATCGTGCTGTTCTCCCCCGTCAGCTCCACGACCTGGCTGATCCTGTTCGGCGGATGCGCGCTTGTGGCGATCGGCATCGTCGCAATCGTACGTGCGTTCACCTTCGGCAAGTCCAAGCGCAAGTAATTTTTTGCGGCGCGGGCCGTAAAGTCTGATTATCTCTGTTTTCCCAGGGGCACCAAGCAACAGCTCGGTGCCCTTTCCATAGCGAAATCGCTTTTTATACCAAGATTCAAAGTCGCACAACCATGAATCTTGGTATTAATACTGGTATATAATTGGGTATGAAATTCGGTTTTAAGAAAGGTTTATCATGGCAAGCGCACTTGACATACTCGATGACCTTGCTCCAATCAGCGAGCTCAGCAATGGTCGTACTTCCGCATTGTTGCAGCGGGCCGACCACAATCCAGTCATTCTGATCAAACGAAACAAGCCGTCCTACGTTCTCATGAATATCGAAAACTATCGCGCTCTCATGGAACGAATCGAAGACAACGAAGACTTGCTTCTTGCCGAAAAAAGACTCGCCAACAGTACTGGCACAACTATCAGCAACGAAGAGGTCATGCTCGATCTCGGCATTTCCCCAAGCGACCTCGCCGAGGCACCTGAGCCGGAACTCGCATGAACTGGCAAGTTGAATGGCTTGACGAAGCCAAGAAAGACATGCGCAAACTCGGCAAAGCCGAGCAAATCCAAGTACTCAAGGGAATCGAGAAAGTTCGCACAAACCCACTGCCCACCTCGCAAGGCGGGTATGGCAAACCGTTACGCAATGCCGAACGAACGAAACTTTCCAGGCTTTGCAAAATCAAATTCAGGGATATCGGCATTCGCGTTGTTTACAAACCGTTACTGCGAAATGGAATCATGACCATCATCGTCGTTGGCATTCGTTCCGATAGTGACGCTTACATCAAAGCCAACAAGAGACGCAAAGAATATGGACTATAAGATGCGTCCGCCAATTTTCAGCGAACGTTACTTTTTCTTCAAGATTAGCCGATGATTTTACAAAAGAAGTGACGATCGTCGCATGACATTGTCGACTTGCCCGACGTAAGATGAAGGCACAACAGAAGAACGAAGAAAAGAAAATAGACAACAAACACAGACTTACGGCAGCGGCCAGAGGAATGGACAAGAAAACAGATACGCGCCGCCAAGCCGAACGAAAGGAAACATCATGAAGAACAACACTTTCAACCAGGTCATCAACGCCAACCTCGCTTCCATCGATCCGGGCTTCGGCCAGTTCGCACTCGCCAAGGCTTCCTCCGACCTCTTCAAGAAGGTCCTCAACAAGTAAGACCGCTTCCTAGACGGGAGGCAAGGCGCAGGCGCCACAGCACCTCGCCCCTCTTCTTTCCAATCCTTAAATCACATAGCGGGAGGCCGCGGTTCCAAACGGAATCGCGGCCTCCCGCTTTTCACGTACGCCGGCTACCCCTCCTCAACAGCGAGATTGCGGGCGGCGGCGCGTTCGCGTGGGCCGCGCGTCACGTAGAAGCCGATTGCCACGATGACGAACATCACCGTGCAGCAGATCCACAGCACACGGCTGCCGAACGCGTTGAGAATCCAGCCTCCGACCAACGGCGAGAACGCGTTCGACAGCGACCACACCAGGTTGTATAACCCTTGGTAGGTGCCGCGCACATCCTTTGGCGCGATGTTCGCCACCGTTGTGGCGGCAATCGGGAACGTGCCCAGCTCGCCAAGCGTCCACAGCACGGTCGCGATTGCGAACGCCACCCACGAATTCGCGCCGATCTGGAACGCGTATCCGACCGCCGTGATGGACATGCCGAGCACCAGCACTCGGGTGTTGCTCATCCGCTGGAACAGACCGATCGCGGGAATCTGCAGCAGACACAGCAGGCCGCCGTTGATGGTCAGCAGACTGGAATATTCATCCGTGCCAAGGCCGATCTGCGTCATGGAAATCGGCAGGCCGCTGACGATCTGGTAATACGCCAGCGTGTACAGGAACATCAGCACCACCATCGACATCAGCGCGCCGTCGGCGCATGCGCGACGATAGCTGCGCCATACGGAGAACCGCTGCGGCCGCTGCGATTCGCCGGTTTGTTTCACAGCATGTTCCACGGCATTTCCCGCAGCTGATTCCACGGCTTGCGACGCCCGCGCCGGCGCGACCTCGCCCCGCGGGCGCTTGCCCAGCCCGACTTCCTTGAAGAACACGATCATCAAGATCGTGGCGAACACCAGCACCGCGGCTTCCGCGTAGAACATCAGCGCATAGGAGATCTTCACCAACTGGTTGGCGATGATCGGGCCGATCGCGAAGCCGAAATTCGCGGCCCACGTCTGCAGCGAATACGCGCGCTTCTGTTTGCGGAACGGCACCACGTCGGACACGTACGCCGCGACCGCGGGCGTCGGCATGGATGAGATGGCGCCGTAGGCCAGCAGCGCGATCGCCATGATCCACGGATTGCCGATGAACGCCAGCAGGACCAGCATCGCGGCGGAGCCGAGATTGCCGATGACGATCATCGCCGGGCGGCCGAAGCGGTCGGACAGCGCGCCGCCATACAGGCAGCCGAAGATGCCGCCGAAACCGTACATGGAGACGATGGTGCCGGCCACGCCCGCGCTGACATGCATGTCAGACACCAGATACGTGGAAAGGAATGACGTGACGAAGCGGCCCATCCACAGGATAAGCAGCGTGACCCACAAGCCCCAGAACATGAGGGGCAATCCGAAAATCTCTTTGTTCTTCTCCATTCTTGCCATCATATCGAGCAATATCGAGCGGACGCGACGCCAGTAGCCTTTTCCCGGGGTGCTGGGAGAATGGACAACTATGGCAATGAAAAAAGGACCGACCAAGGGGTCGGGTGGAAAGCATCGTAACGCGCTGAGGGGCAAGGGACCGACCCCCAAGGCCGAAGATCGCGTATATCACAAGGCTTACAAGGAAAAGCAGGCTACCAATCGTCGTAAGATGGCTGATCCGCGACTGGCGGCACGCCGTCGCGCGGCAAAGTTCAGCTCAGAATCCGACGATCTCGTCATCGGTCGCAACGCCGTTCTCGAAGCGTTGCGCTGCGGCGTGCCCGCGAGCACGCTGTATGTGGCCGCACGCATCGAGCACGACGATCGCACGCGTGAAATCATTCGTCTCGCCGGCATTCACGGACTGAACCTCATGGAAGCCGACCGACTGGAAATGGACCGTATCGCACGCTCCTCCAACCATCAGGGCGTGGTGATGAAGGCGCAGCCGTTCCAGTATTCCTCGCTCGCCGAGCTGGTGGAACGCGCGGACAAGAAGTCTCGTGCCATGGAAGCGGCCAACTCCGCAAGCGCACGCATTGCGGCACGTCCGCTGTTCATCGCGCTTGACGGCGTCACCGATCCGCAGAATCTGGGCGCGGTCATCCGTTCCGCAGCCGCATTCGGCGCCAACGGCGTGATCCTGCCGGAACGTCGTTCCGCTTCGGTCACCGCAGCCGCATGGAAGGTGTCCGCAGGCGCAGCCGCGCACATGCCGGTCGCCCGCGTGGTGAACCTCACCAAAGCCATTGAAAGCCTGAAGGAACGCGGATACTACAGCGTTGGTCTCGACGGTGGCGGCGACGCCCTCGTTGGCGAAACCGGTTTCGAAACCGATCCGCTGGTTGTGGTGCTCGGTTCCGAAGGCAACGGCCTGAGCCGTCTCGTACGCGAGACATGCGATTCCATCGCCGGCATCCCAATGTCGAACATGGTCGAATCGCTGAACGCTTCCGTCGCAGCGGGCATCACGCTGTATTCCGTCGCACGCGCCCGCCGCGAGGCCGGTGCCGCCGCTGACGCGAAGTAATCAACACGAAGCAACAGGAAGTAAGCACAACAAGGCAGCAAGTCCGAAATACATATGAGCGGATAGTCCATACGGATTATCCGCTCATTTTGTTGCGCAAATCTGTACTTGGATTGATTTTGCGCTTACCGCAGACCCACTCCCCCGCCAACGATCTCTCGCAACACGTTCTCTCACTTTCAAAAGTCAAAATTTTTTTGAGTTTTGAAAGTGAGGGGTGTGAAGGGATAACAAAAAGCGGAGGATTATTAGTGGTCCTCCGCTTAACGGCTCGGCCCTGCAATTTTTGACTGCGGCTACGCCGCAGACTCAATACTGCCTTCGGCGCGGCTATCGCCTCGTCTCAGGGCACATTGATAGAAAAAGCTCCACTGGAGCTTTTTCTATCAATGTGCCCATACAGCTGCGTCGGGATCGTCGTCGGGGTTGTAGCCGTCGTCGGGATCGTCGTAGGTGTATTCGTCGTCGATCACACCGGAATCGGCTTCGGCGTTCAACGCGTCCACATCCTTCGTGGTGAGCTTGTACTGCGGAAGCACCTTCTCCACATAGCTTTGCACCGCCTCGGCCATCGGCACATCATGACCCGCCTTCTCGGCCAGGAACCAACGGTGGTCAAGCACTTCATGGAAGAACTGAGCCGGTTCGATCTGCGAACGGTATTCACGCGGAATCATGCGCACGGTCGGTTCGAACACTTCGCGCATCCAATCAGTGGCGACAATCTCAAGATCCTCACCCTCACGCCATGTGGAAGCGCGGTAGGCATCCAAATCGTTCAACAGTCGACGAGCCTGATTCTCCTGCACATCAAGACCAGTCAATCGCAGCAGCTTACGATTCGCATAGCCGGCATCGACCACACGCGGACGCACCAGCACACGCTTGCCATCTTCGGCGGTCTTCATCTCCAGCTCATCCACATCAAAACCAAGCTCATTGAGCTTGTTGACGCGCTTCTCGATCTTCCACATCTCATCCGGACCGAACTTGTCGGTATCAGTCAGCGCGCTCCACAGCGAATGGTAACGATCCACCAAACGGTTGCCGATCGCAATTTCGTCAACACCGCTCGGCAGCAGCGAACCGGACGAAAGATCCATCAATTCGCCAATAATGTTCGTACGGGCCAAATCAACGTCGTACTCGCGCTGGCCTTCCGTCAGATTAATCTGCAGATCACCGGTTTCCGCATCAACCAAAAATGCGGAGAACGCGTAGGCGTCGCGCAGGAACAACACGTTCGACAGTGACACATCGCCCCAATAGAAGCCAGCCAAATGCAAACGCACCATCAGCACGGCCAACGCGTCGATCAGTCGTTCCGCGGTATCAGGGCGCAGATTACGCGCGAACAGCGCACGATACGGCAGTGAGAACTTCAAATGCTTGGTGACAAGGATCGCTTCCAGCGGCTCGCCTTCACGGCTATGACGGCCTGTGACCACGGCGATCGGCTGCACGGTCGGCAGTTCCAGCTTCTGCAGGCGACGCAGCAGCTCGTATTCTCGTTCCGCCACATTGCGCGTGATTTCCTTCATGGCGTACACTTCGTCGCCTACGTGCACGAAACGCACCACATGCCTGGAAATACCACGCGGAAGATTAGCCAGCAGGTCTTCCGGCCAAGTAGCCAGCGGCTTTTCCCACGGCAGGGTGAACATCTTTGGATTCGAGCTTGCGGCGGTGATTTTCAGCGCATGCGGCTCCGGAGATGAGGCAGCCGGATCTTCGGCCTTCACGGAAGTTGCTTTCAGCACACGGGGATCCATCTGTGGCAATTCAAGAGATTCCATGAATCAACAATTTACCTGTTGACCTACCCGAAGAAGCAAGTATGGACGAATCCGTTTCACCTGCCGATATGCGATGATCTCAATACTGGAATCTCACTATCCATCTCATATTACGATCGAATATTGCGATCGATGCTACAAACAGACATTACAAGCCGATATCGTGCTTGCGGAAAACAAAAGAAGCCCCGCACCGACGCGGGGCTTCTCCAACGAGACGATAAGAGAGGAAGAGCACGTCTCGTTTAATGGTTGACGGAAGTTCGCGCTTCCGCCAAGTTTTTATTCAGCCACCCGCCAGCCGATTTCCGTAAAGGATATTCCCCTGAAGAAACAGCCAACGGTTGGTTACTCGATATCAGCTCAGTTCAGACGCAGCTCGGTCGACGGAGCGAACAGGTGCATCTTGGACGGGTCGATCTTGATCTTGACGGTATCGCCGACCTTCGGGAGAGCACGCGGGTTCACGCGGATCGTGGTGAGCTTGTTCTGATCGGACATCATGGTGGATGCCTCAGCAGCGGAGCCATCGGTGATGATGTTGCCGTAGATGTAGCCATCGGAGCCCAGATCCTCAACGTTCATGACCTTGAGGGAGAAGGCGTTGGCGTCATCCGGGGCGGCCAGGGAAGCGTCTTCCGGACGGAAGCCGACGACGATCTGGTTGTTGTCTTCAGCGGTGAGCTTGTTGACGGCCTCGGCCGGCAGATCCACGGTGTCTTCGCCGATCTTTGCCTTGCCGTTGACCACCGGGTGGGTGTTGATGTTCATCGACGGGGAGCCGATGAAGCCAGCGACGA
>PPYF01099821.1_pt1 | contig 13377 bp, 9 predicted proteins | sample 1559871 | NCBI WGS metagenome assembly PPYF01 (sample SAMN08240021, study PRJNA423297) | Human gut metagenome, whole genome shotgun sequencing project. | reverse complement strand
CTCTATAATCATAATTTCCCTTATCCTCATAACAAGACGTGATGATCAAAAGGAACATTACAACAAATAATATCTTTATTTTCATATTTCAATTGCTATTCTAATTAGTTAATAGGTACAGCCATCGGAAACTCCTCACCAGTTGTATCATTTTTATCCATTACATTGTTTACTGCAATGTAGTACTTGAATGTCAATGCATATTGCCGTTTTTCGGCAGTACTTAGTTTTCCAAAATCTGAGATATTGGTGCATTTTACAAACTCTTCATATTTCTTTCTAGAATATGTACCTAAATACAACTTCGTGACATCATTGGTCCACCATAAAGGTTTACTAATAATATTATTGAATATAATTTTAATTTGTTCGTATTCCGGTATTGATCCTTCGAAATACTCATTTGGGAGAAGTTTCAAACACAACTTCACGTTCTCTTTCAAATCTTCCGTTTTTAACAGCATAACCTCCAATGTATCATTAGATAGTCCAGCTTTAAACATTGGATTATCAGGCAAACGATAATTTTTCTGATCGGCATTTTTTATCTTATCTTCACTCTCATCTTCCGCAACCACACTTACTTTGTAAGGTGTATCTATTGAAAACGGTTTTCCGATTAGCCCCAGACCAATCTTCACAATAATAGCATTACTAGTAGGATAGTTATTGAAAGATACTTCGAAATCCTCATCACCAAATTCCTTCAGTTGGCTAAAATAAAGATATTGTCCACCATGATAAGGTTTTATCTCATCTTCCGAACATCCCCAAAAACAAAGAGATATTAAAGCAAATAGAATATATTTTTTCATCTTTCTTTTTCGTTGATTATCATACATTAAACATCTTCATTATCCGGTTTATCAAATACAAAGATTGCATTATCTACCGGTTTCTTATCCATACGTTTGTATTGAAAAAACATTTGCCCTTCTCCTACAAACTCCTTACGCATATCCTTCAATAACTCTGTATGAAATCCTTCCAATGACCCAATACTGTTCTCCATATTAGTAGTCAGAATTCCTCTCGCATAACGTACTTCATCCAGCATTTTGCCAGCTTGAGAATATTCACCCTTACGAGCAAAGTATTCCCCCATAATATAATACATCTCACTCAAACGTATGCCTGGAACCATATCTGAACCATCCTGTCCCAACTTAATATCATATTTTAAAGAATATGCATTAGAATTATAAGAACCTGTCTGTAGAAGGAAACGACGATCCTGTTCTTTATTATCAGCAAAGATATTATCACTGTCAAGGATAAACAGTGTCTGATTTCCTCTTGTAATATAAGGTATATAGTCTTCTTGTAATGTTTTATTAAAAAAACACATAATAATACTATTATAGTCTTTAAGATTCGTACCTAAGCTTGAGTATTCCACAAAATTAAAACAGGATTCAGGCTTGCTTCCATATGGATAAGTCGCTTCTACGACCTCTTTTGCTTCTTTATAAGCCAGTTCATATTCTCCTTCCCAATAATATACACGTGCCAATGCCGCTACTATAGCATAATAATTCATACGATATCCTCTATAAGCGAAGAATACATCACTAGAAGCAATATCGCTAGAAAGTATGCTTGATGCCAACATACGATAACCTGTACTCATCCAAATTTTATGTTCATCAGTTATATCACACTTAGCTAACATCTCTTTTGCAGCTTTTAAATCTCTAATTATCTTAGAAAGAATCTCTTTACTACTTTCATATGGAGGAACAATGGTAGGATATACCTCTACATAGGGAATATAAGACTTTCCATCATCTTTCGATATGGCAGGAGCAAATAAACGAAGTAAATCAAAGTGTATAAAAGCTCGTAGTGCCAATGCTTCTCCCCAAATCATATTTTTCTCAAATTCTCCCTCTTTGAAAATAGAAGAACTAGCTTCGCTAACATTGAGAATCAAATTATTACAATTAGCTATATTATTATAACCAATAGACCATATATTGGAAATGAAAGTTTTCACATCCGAATCATCAAATTGGAACTTAGCCGATTTATAATAAGCTGAATTTTTAGGTATAAAATTATTATCTGTTTGATAATATTGAGCAATAGCATCCATAAATCCCCATGACATTGTTCGTCCATACATAGAAGAAGTGCCCAAATTCAAATATATTCCATTCAAAGCATTTCGATATCCATCTCCTACCTCAAAAAGCTTATCCCCATTCACCTGATTACTCGGTGCTACATCCAGCCAATCACTACAACTTGTAGTAAACAGACTTGTAGCCAACAGTAATATTGTATATAATTTCTTCATATTATTCATCTACTTTAAACTATTAAAAACTCATCTTCACCGAAGCTGCAAAAGACCGTGAATATGGATAATCCAAACCACGTTCAGCACGTACAGTAGCAACACGGAATAAATCATTTCCTGAAAGTTCTACACGTAACAGACCGATACGCGCTTTCTTCAACCATTCAGCATTAAAATCATATCCTAAAGTAAGAGAGTTAAATGTCAGCACATTATAATCTTGGATGAAACGGCTAGTAGGACGAGTCACTGCAACTACACCATCAGTCTGTAAACGTCCATAAGGAGTACAATCTCCAGGCTTTTGCCAACGTCCTGTCAATACACGACGGTCTACATTACTACTTTGAATATGTGCATTCTCAACCTTACTTACCAATGTAGAATTATAACGCTGTCCACCAAATTCATACATAAAGGTAGAATAGAGAGAAAACTGCTTCCAACGAAGGTTAAATCCAAAAGTACCCTGGAGTTTTGGCTCTTCGTTTCCAATCACAACTTGGTCAGCCGCATTCCAGTCATATGTTATTGTACCGTCAGGACGAAGATAAATTTCCTTACCATCTGCTGGATTGATACCTAATGATCTCACACCAAAAATAGATGTCAGAGAACCACCTTCTACATACTGCAAGTAAGTCTCACTATATTTTGAATCTCCTTTTCCAGAATCATATTTCGCATATTTTTCTTGTACGCGCTTATTGTACTCTTTCAGACTATCTGAGATTTTAGTTATTTTATTTTCATTATGAGCCATATTTGCAAAAACTGCAACAAACCAATCCTTTGCATTCAAAATATTACTTCTCAACTGGATTTCAACACCCTTATTCATCACCTCACCAATATTATCTTTGTAAGAAGTAAAACCTGTAGAACTAGGTAATGTAACACTATTAACCAAGTCCACCGTTTTCTTACGATAATATGAAAAGTTCATCTGGAGTAATCCCTTAAACATATCAACATCTAGACCTAAATCCATGTTATGAGTCTTTTCCCAACCCAATCCATTATTTCCCAATGCCATCAATGATGCTCCTAGACCTGTTTTAAACCAGTTGTCTGTAACTACTTTATAAATAGTCTGCGCTTCATAGGGAGAGAAGTCAACTTTACCAGTAATACCATAAGTTCCACGAATCTTTAGACGGTCCATCCATTCAAACTGTTTCATGAACTTATAATTATGCAAGTTCAAACCAAGACCACCGGAAAAGAAAGGTGCAAAACGTTGATCAGCACCAAACTCTGAGTTTCCATCGAAGCGTACAGAAACGTCCGCCAAATAAATATTATCAAATGAATAGTTGAATGTCCCTAATGCACCGAAAAGACGGCTTTTACTATCCGAGTTAGAAGGTAATCCAGAGACTTTATTACCATAGCCTGGAGAAGACAATTCGCCAGACGGAAATCCTTTGTAAGTAATACCAAAACTATCACCAGTACTTGAAGTAGCATTAATACCTACCAAAAAATTCAGATTGTGCTTCTTTATATTTCTGTTATAAGATAAAGTAGCAGTAGCATCCCAACTTAAACTATTGGAAGTAGCGATATCCAACTGTCCTGAAACCACATTATTTAAGCCTAACAAATCATCATTCTTCTTTGAACGCGGATCAAGAAAGGTACGTGCATCCGAATTTGACTTCGTAACACTAAATTGTCCTTTTAACAACCAGTAACTGTCGATATTCCACAACAATTCTGTATTATTAATCAATTCCCAAGACTTACTTCGATCATAATTCTTCAATGTAGCTTCATACAAAGGGTTTACTTCTCCTGATCCTCCGGTCCAAGGATAAGTTGTCTCCAAATATCTTCCATTCTCATCAATATATTCATCATATGGCAATTTTGAAGTATAGTCGGAGAAGCTTCCATAAGGAGACTCCTGAGATTTAGTATAAGTATATGAAAAATAGTTTCTTACCTGAAAAGCTCCAAGTCGATAAGATAAAGACAACCCACCAGCCATACGGTCGCGATAAGAACCTTTCATAACGCCTTCTCCACTATTATAAGAAAAGTCAGCTCCCCAACGCAAATCCTCCGTACCACCATCCAAATACAAACTATGTTTGTGATTGAATACAGTACGAAGGGGTTTAGATAACCAATAAGTATCAACTCCACGAACTACATTGTTCAGTTTTTGGTTGTAAAGTGCATCTAACCGACTTTGTTCACTAAAACCTTGTTCTGGATTTGCCTTAAATAAACCTGCAGCAACCTCTGTTTCAAGTTTCTCTCGTGCATTCATCATATTATAATCAGTTAGGTCAGGATATTCCAATGTTCCGGTAAAGTTATAATCGATATTGACTTTACCAGCTTTCGGAGTTACTGTTGTAATAATAACCACACCATTCGCTGCACGCGAACCGTACATAGCCGTAGCGGCAGCATCTTTCAAGATCGTAATGCTTGCAATACGGCTAGGGTCCATATCATACAATTTCTGCACGCTGATTTCAAAGCCATCCATGATAAAAGTCGGAAGGTTAGGATTGTTCTTCAATGATGTTTTAGAAAGGCTTTGCGCATCCAATTGTGTTGTTCCAATACCCGAACGTCCACGAATATACAATTCCGGAACATTATTCGGGTTCGAACCTGCTAAATTATTTTCAGCAATACGAAAAGAGGGATCGAACGTTTGCAAGGCCCCTAATACATTTGTTTTGGAAACCGACATCAACTGATCTGCCGTAACCGTCACAGAAGTACCCGTAAAGCTATTTTTACTGATCTTTGCATAACCGGTTACCACCACCTCTTCCAATTGCTTTGAATCGGGTTTCAACTTAAAGGTATGCACTTTATCAAGATTGAGCTTGCCAGTATATATTTCCAAAGTTTGCATGCCTACAAAGGAAAGACGAATTGTTACATCTCCTTCAGGAAGTCCTAAAGAAAAAGCACCGTCTGCATCAGTCATTGTTCCGATATTTCTTTCTTTCCCCAGTATCAGCACCGTCACACCCGGTAGTTCGCCACCCTGTTCATCCACCACTTTACCTTCCAACGTACGTGTCTTCTGATCTTTCTTCTTGATGACCACAATACCATCTTTGGTAGCATAAGTGAAATCTTTAGGTGAAAGAACGCGGTCCAGCAATTCCTTCCAAGGCTCGTTGGTAGCTTTTACAGTCACCGGTTCAACTCCTTTAAACATCTGAGAGTTATAAAGCATGTTGATTCCAGCTTTCTGTTTTACCGTGTTTAAAAATGTTTCCATCGGCACATCCTTCAAATCAAGCGTCACTTTCTTCTCATCAGGTGGAAGTGCCCATGCACTGAGTACCATACTCAATGCAAAAAGACATAGCATAAAGACTCTTCTTTTTTTCATAATTTTTAAATCAAAACTCAATATTACTCATTCTCATATATCAATATATTTCTTCCGTTTATTCTATAGTAGATATCGCCGGTTAGTTCTAATGCATTCAGGAAAGTATTGATCGTGCCATATCGCTGCAAGTCACCACTATAAGTCAGGTCGCGCAGAGACTCCTTCTCATAATAGACATGAACATCATACCAGCGCTCGAAGGTTTTCATGATATCGCCCAGCCGTCTGTTATTGAAAACATATACACCTTGTGCCCAGCCGATATATTCATTGACATCCACCACCCGCTTTTCAATGCCACGGGAAGAGGCGACTGCCTGTTCACCCGGCGCCAGCGTAATTGTATTCTGATCGGGTGTCGAGAAATTTACTTTCCCATATACAAGGGTGGTATAGCACGCATCCGCATCATTATAAGCATTGATATTAAATGCCGTACCAAGTACTGTTACTTCTCCGAAACGAGTCCGGACCACAAACGGATGTTCCTCATCCTTTCTCACATCAAAATAGGCTTCACCTTCCAGTGTCACAATTCGGCGCTTTCCGACAAAACGGACCGGATAAAGCAATTTAGAACCGGCATTCAAATGAACAGTGGTTCCATCAGCAAGAAGGACAGTATTCTCTCCTCCCCGTGGTATAACCAGTTCATTTGACTTCACCGGACTTTCATCGACATTTTCTTCTTCGTGTTGTTGTGTTGTGACGGTCGGTCGATATGACAGCACCCCTTTATTGTATTTCACCTGGACGCCGTCTACTATTACATTTATATCTTTCTTTTGTACATCAATAGTGCTTCCATCGGGCAAAGTCAACACTGCCTGTTTGCTACCCGGCTTGATTTGCGCGATACGTGTCTGGGACTCCTCCACTGCCTGATAATGATTCACGGCATAAAAAGAAATTCCTACTGCCAGTACTACCACTGCTGCGGCAGCATACCACCATGTCCGGATACGACGAATCTTTCCACCGGACGAATTCTCTTTTTGTTGAATTTGTTGAAGGAAATGCTCGTAAGCCTTTTCCGATGAATATTCTTTATACTTATTAAAAGCATCTTTTAATTCCTCACTATCCTGCAATTTCTCATACACGGCTTTCAGTTCCGGATGCATAGATAAACGTTGTTCCAACACCTGCTGCTCTTTGTCGCTTGCATCTCCCAAAAGAGCCTTTTTTATCAAAGAGGCATCTTGATATGTGTTTTCTAACTTTTTCATAATTTTATCTATTTCTAATGAGGATTTTATCTTTGCTTTACTATAATTATACATAACGTCCATAAATGGGTGACAAAAAGATGATTATTTTTTATGAGATACTCTCCGTACGAAAACAGAAAAGAACGAAAAACTATCATTATGACATTATTCAGCAACAAAAATGACGTATTTAACAAATCATTCCCTTTTCGGAATCAAAATTCAGCCATCAATAAATGACAATTAGGCATCTTAAAAAATATTTGTTTTTTTCCGTTACCGCTATTAAAATGATGTATTTTTTAGCTTTTATCAAGGAGTTTGAAACTCATATTTTATCATCATCCGTCACTTTCGGACTTAGCTGATTGATATACAATGCAATAAGACACAGACATGGAACGAACACATATAGCTTACTAAAAATGCTAACCAAGCTTTGTTTACCTGTTAAACATACCGGCTCATCCACTTAAATAAGCCACATCACAGTCACTTCACCCCCACAAAAGCAAGGATGCACAGCCCGGTTTTTAATAAAAGATAAGAGTAAGAAGTACAGAATAACTGGAATTTGCCAGCTTCTCGCGTAAGAATTTATAGCTACGGCTTTTCTGAGTTTTAACCGTATTGATGCTAACTCCCAGCCGGGATGCGATTTCGTCCCACGAATGTCCTTCAATTCTCAGCAGGATGATACGGCGTTGTTCGGCAGGAAGCTCCTCGATATAGAAATAAAGTTGTCGGATAGCTTCTTCTTTCACAGTCAAAGCATACAGCATTTCCTCGTCTTCAAAATCTTCTTCCTGAGGCAAGCCATTCAATATAGAATCATGAATCTGATGGTTGCGGATATACAACAGTGCATTATTATAGCAGGCACGATAAAGATAATTAGTCAGCTCACGGGAGTCGGAAAAAGTACGCTTACCTTCCCACACGGATATAAACACCTCCTGAACCAGATCTTCTACGGCATCGGTGAGGAACAGGATTTTCTCGACATATGAGCACAAGGCCGCATAATAGCGATTATAAAAGTCCCTCCAGATTCCCTTATCTTTCTGGTTGACACCTGCTACTATCAAATCATCTTTATCGCTCATACGGCAACAAGATTAATCAAACAATAAAAGACTCTCTTCAAATTACTGCAAAAACTGGTTATAATAGATATGACTTACAAATATATCTGTTTTTTCAGTATGTAAGTTCACCCCTCATATAAAAAAATAGAATAAAGGGGCATAAAATAAAAAAAGAGCGAATAACTCCGCCCCACCTAAAGAATCCCCCATAAATGGGATTCTTTTTTCTGCATCTCAATTTACCTGTTACCTGAAAACTACTTTTTTCTAATACCTAATCAAAACAATCTTTTTCCTAAAAACTAATCTTAAAATCTAATACCTTAATTTTATAAACTAATACTACTCTTTTGTTATTACCTTTTTCTAATACCTAAAAATCTTAGTAGTTTCACAACTACACTGCAAAGGTAGAGGTGTTTTGGAAAACAACAAGAATTCTTATGCTAAAAAACATGTTTTACCTTATTTTTTTGATTTATGTCAAGAGAAAGAGTGGAGGTTGGGTATAAAACATACATCCGAATGTTGATTTGATACAAATTCTGTCCAAACGCTCCGTTCGTCTTCTATTTCATCACACGGCCGCGCACTTTTTCAAGTGACAAAAAGTAAGCCTAGAATGTCGAAAAAGAGCATTTACATCTCTTTTTGAAAGGAATCGAAGCCTTAACACAAAAGAAAAGAAGCCAAAAACGTTACATCTTGCATATTTCCAATCCAAAATTACGGCGTTTTTTTGCGCCCGCCCCGCCTCCTCCTCGAAATTTCGGAAGCAAAAACCGGCAGAAGATACAACTCTCGCAACTTTTCCGTAACTTTGCAGCGTTTGATAATAAATAAGGTAGAATGGATTTTAAGTACGATGTAATTGTAATTGGTGCCGGACATGCTGGTTGTGAAGCGGCAGCCGCCGCTGCGAATTTAGGTTCCAAAACTTGTCTGATCACAATGGACATGAACAAGATCGGACAGATGAGTTGCAATCCGGCAGTAGGAGGAATCGCCAAAGGACAAATAGTACGCGAAATAGACGCACTGGGCGGACAGATGGGATTGGTGACGGATGAAACTGCTATCCAGTTCCGAATCCTGAACCGCTCGAAAGGTCCCGCCATGTGGAGTCCCCGCGCTCAATGCGACCGTGCCAAGTTTATCTGGTCATGGCGTGAGAAACTGGAAAATACTCCCAACCTTCATATCTGGCAGGATACCGTCTGTGAATTGCTCGTTGAAAACGGTGAAGTAGTCGGACTCGTCACTCTTTGGGGTGTCACATTCAAAGCGAAATGTATCGTACTGACCGCAGGAACATTCTTGAACGGACTCATGCACGTAGGCCGCCACCAATTGCCCGGCGGAAGAATGGCAGAACCCGCATCTTACCAGCTGACAGAATCCATCGCCCGACATGGCATTGCCTACGGAAGGATGAAGACCGGCACACCGGTACGAATCGACGCACGCAGCATCCACTTCGATCTGATGGATACACAAGACGGAGAATGCGACTTCCACAAGTTCTCATTCATGAATACCAGTACGCGCCATTTGAAGCAACTGCAATGCTGGACCTGCTATACCAACGAAGAAGTGCACCGGATTCTGCGCGAAGGGCTGCCGGATTCTCCCCTGTTCAACGGACAGATTCAAAGTATCGGTCCGCGCTATTGCCCCAGCATCGAAACCAAGATTGTCACCTTCCCCGACAAAGAGCAGCACCAACTGTTCCTCGAACCCGAAGGTGAAACAACACAGGAATTATACCTGAACGGATTTTCTTCTTCTCTTCCGATGGATATTCAGATCGCCGCGCTGAAAAAAGTACCGGCATTCAAGGATATCGTCATCTATCGTCCCGGATATGCGATTGAGTACGATTACTTCGACCCCACCCAATTAAAACATTCGCTGGAATCGAAGATTATCAAAAACCTGTTCTTTGCCGGGCAAGTGAACGGAACAACCGGTTACGAAGAAGCGGGAGGACAAGGACTGATCGCCGGAATCAACGCACACATCAACTGTCACGGTGGTGAAGCCTTCACACTGGCTCGCGACGAAGCATATATCGGTGTATTGATAGACGACCTGGTGACCAAAGGAGTAGACGAACCATACCGTATGTTCACTTCACGTGCCGAATACCGTATTCTTCTCCGCATGGACGACGCCGACATGAGACTGACCGAAAGAGCATATCACCTCGGACTGGCAAGAGAGGATCGCTACCAATTAATGAAGACCAAGAAGGAGGCATTAGAGCAGATAGTAAATTTCGCAAAGAACTATTCGATGAAACCGGCATTAATTAATGATGCCCTCGAAAAGTTGGGAACAACTCCCCTTCGTCAAGGCTGTAAGCTGATCGAAATTCTCAATCGTCCGCAAATCACGATTGAGAATATCGCGGAACATGTCCCCGCCTTCCAAAGAGAATTAGAAAAAGCAACCGCTGCAGACTCCGACCGTAAAGAAGAGATTCTGGAAGCGGCAGAAATACTGATCAAGTATCAAGGCTATATTGACAGAGAGCGAATGATAGCAGAAAAGCTGGCACGCCTGGAAAGCATCAAGATCAAAGGCAAATTTGATTATGCTTCCATCCAGTCGCTATCTACGGAAGCTCGTCAGAAGCTAGTGAAGATTGATCCGGAAACGATTGCTCAAGCGAGCCGGATCCCGGGAGTATCACCAAGCGACATCAACGTATTGCTGGTACTTTCCGGCCGATAAGCGGCAACGTTTCACGTGAAACAAATCATTTAAAGAAACGAGATAAACCAATGATTATGAGCAAAGAAACGCTAATTAAAAGCATCCGGGAAATTCCCGATTTTCCGATCCCCGGAATCCTTTTCTACGATGTCACCACCCTGTTTAAAGACCCTTGGTGCTTGCAAGAATTATCGAACATCATGTTCGAAATGTACAAGGATAAAGGTATCACCAAAGTAGTAGGTATAGAATCCAGAGGATTCATCATGGGGCCTATCCTAGCTACCCGACTGAACGCAGGTTTTATTCCTATCCGCAAGCCGGGCAAACTTCCCGCAGAGGTGATCGAAGAAAGCTACGACAAAGAATATGGCACGGACACTGTGCAGATTCATAAGGACGCACTCGATGAAAACGACGTAGTTTTACTACACGACGACCTGCTGGCAACGGGAGGAACTATGAAAGCAGCCTGCGAACTGGTGAAGAAACTGAAGCCTAAAAAGGTATATGTAAACTTCATTATCGAATTGAAAGACCTGAATGGCAAATCCGTATTCGGAGATGACGTAGAAGTAGAATCCGTATTGACTTTATAAACAAATTGCTTATATTTGCAGGGCGTAGAGAATCTACGCCCTTTTTTATTTCCCGCTATTTCATCTATAACGATTATGAATACAGAACCGGAAGCCAAAACGAATGAATATCTGAGAGGTATTGTAGCCAACCTGCCCGAAAAGCCGGGAGTCTATCAGTATCTGAACACAGAAGGGACTATTATATACGTTGGAAAGGCTAAAAACCTAAAAAAAAGGGTATATTCTTACTTCAGCAAAGAGCATGAACCCGGCAAGACACGAGTATTGGTCAGCAAGATTGCCGATATCCGTTACATCGTTGTTAACACCGAAGAAGATGCATTATTGCTGGAAAACAATCTGATCAAGAAATATAAGCCCCGCTACAATGTATTGCTGAAGGACGACAAGACCTACCCTTCCATCTGCGTGCAGAATGAATACTTTCCACGCATTTTCAGGACTCGAAAGATTATCAAAAACGGTTCTTCTTATTATGGTCCCTACAGCCACCTTCCTTCGATGTATGCGGTGCTCGACCTGATCAAGCATCTATACCCGTTGCGTACCTGCAATCTGAACCTTTCTCCGGAGAACATACGGGCGGGAAAGTTCAAGGTTTGTCTGGAGTATCACATCAAGAAGTGCGCCGGACCATGCGTTGGACTGCAATCGCACGAGGATTATCTGAAGAACATCGATGAAATCAAAGAGATTTTGAAAGGAAATACGCAGGATATTAGCCGTATGCTGGTAGAAAAGATGCAGGAACTGGCCAATGAAATGAAGTTTGAAGAGGCTCAGAAGATTAAGGAGAAGTATCTGCTGATAGAGAATTACCGGTCTAAATCGGAGGTAGTAAGTTCTGTCCTGCACAATATCGACGTCTTTTCCATCGAAGAAGACGATTCAAATTCGGCTTTCGTCAACTATCTGCACATCACCAATGGCGCCATCAATCAGGCATTCACCTTTGAGTACAAGAAGAAGCTAAATGAATCGAAAGAAGAGTTACTGACGCTAGGCATTATTGAAATGCGGGAGCGCTACAAGAGCCATTCACGGGAGATTATTGTTCCTTTCGAACTTGATCTGGAGTTGAATAATGTCGTTTTCACCGTTCCTCAAAGGGGAGATAAGAAAAAACTGCTCGATCTTTCTATCCTAAATGTGAAGCAATATAAGGCCGACCGATTGAAACAAGCCGAGAAACTGAACCCGGAGCAGCGCAGTATGCGTCTGCTGAAAGAAATACAAAACGAACTGCATTTAGACAAGCCACCTTTGCAGATTGAATGTTTCGATAACTCGAATATACAAGGATCGGATGCCGTAGCTGCCTGCGTAGTATTCAAAAAGGCGAAACCATCGAAGAAAGATTACCGTAAATACAATATTAAGACGGTCGTGGGACCGGATGATTACGCTTCCATGAAAGAGGTGGTCAGACGACGTTATCAGCGCGCCATTGAAGAAAATTCTCCCCTTCCCGACCTGATTATTACCGATGGTGGTAAAGGACAAATGGAAGTCGTCAGAGAAGTAATCGAGGATGAACTGCATCTGAATATTCCGATTGCCGGTTTGGCTAAGGATAATAAGCATCGCACGTCAGAGCTACTTTTCGGGTTTCCCGCACAGACGATTGGGATCAAACAACAAAGTTCTTTATTCCGTCTGCTGACGCAGATTCAGGATGAAGTACACCGTTTTGCGATTACTTTCCACCGCGACAAGCGCAGCAAGCGACAGGTCGCATCGGCTCTGGATAGCATTAAAGGGATTGGAGAAAAGACAAAAACAGCCCTATTGAAGGAGTTTAAAAGCGTAAAACGAATCAAAGAGGCATCCCTTGAAGAAATCGCAAAGGTCATAGGAGAAGTGAAGGCTCAGACTGTAAAAAAAGGGTTAAGCAACGAATAGGCTCACTTCTATGTGGCTATACGCTAAATTGTTAGTCCATATAAATCAAGTATCAGTATCATATGGGGCAAGCGTTAGTTTCCTCGGAGGAAACGCCAGTTCCCTGTAGTGTACTGAATAAGTTGACACTTCAAAAATCGAAAATAAAGATGAAATATTCGAAAAAGAAGTACAACTATTA
>PPYF01525996.1_pt1 | contig 13378 bp, 12 predicted proteins | sample 1559871 | NCBI WGS metagenome assembly PPYF01 (sample SAMN08240021, study PRJNA423297) | Human gut metagenome, whole genome shotgun sequencing project. | reverse complement strand
TTTCCATGGCAGCCTGTAAGGCTTTTAGTTTTTCGCTTGATGCCATTTTATTATCTGTTTCAAAATTAAGTTCGTCTTTCTTTGCCATACCTTATTTTATAATTAATGGATTTATTGATTTAAAATCTGTGAGGCATGTTCTTTGGTTTTCACTTCTTTTGGAGTGATAATCCGTTCTACGATTCCTTCTTCGTTAATCAGGAAAGTAGTGCGGAAAGTACCCATATATGCACGTCCGTACAGTTTCTTTTCTCCCCATACGCCAAATTCTTCTACCAACTTCTTGTCAGTATCGGCAATCAGCGTGAAAGGAAGATTGTTTTTCTCTATGAATTTCTGATGCGACTTTTCATTGTCTACACTGACACCGATTACTTCGTAGCCGGCCCGGCGCAGGTCGGAATAATTATCGCGCAGATTGCACGCTTGTGCGGTACAACCCGATGTGCTGTCCTTCGGATAGAAGTACAACACAATCTTCTTTCCTTTGTAAGCACTCAGACGGATTTCTTCACCTTTCTCATTGATGCCCAAAACTTCCGGTGCTTTATCTCCAACGTTAATCATAACTTTCTTTTTAGTGAATGTCTTACAGTTCCAGATCTTTATCAATAACTTCATGCCAAGGCAGACCTTGCTTGTTCAGTTGTTCCATAAACGGATCCGGGTTGAACTCTTCCACATTGTTTACACCCGGACGTTTCCATTCTCCTTTGAAGAACATCATAGCTCCGATCATTGCCGGCACTCCGGTGGTGTAGCTTACTCCCTGCATACCCGTTTCCTTATATGCTTCCTGATGGCTGCAATTATTGTAAACATAGTAAGTGCGTTCTTTTCCGTCTTTCAGGCCACGGATACGGCAGCCGATGGAAGTTTCACCTTCGTAGTTCTCACCCAAATCCTGCGGATTAGGCAATACGGCTTTCAGGAATTGCAGAGGTACAATCTTCACCCCGTTGTAGTCGACTTCATCAATACGAGCCATGCCGATATTCTGAATAACACGTAAGTGGGTTAAATATTCTTGTCCGAAAGTCATCCAGAAGCGGGCACGTTTGATAGTCGGGAAGTGTTTCACCAATGATTCCAGTTCTTCGTGATAAAGAAGATAGGAGTCACGAGGGCCGATATTCGGATAAGTCAGGTCTTTATGAATTTCCAACGGGCCGGTGGTTACCCACTTTCCGTTTTCATAATAACGTCCGTTCTGCGTAATTTCGCGGATATTGATTTCCGGATTGAAGTTAGTGGCAAATGCCTTATGATGATTTCCGGCATTACAGTCTACAATATCCAAGTATTGAATTTCGTCAAAATAATGTTTGGCTGCATAAGCCGTATAGATGCCGCTTACTCCCGGGTCGAATCCGCAACCGAGGATAGCTGTCAGCCCGGCCTCTTTGAAGCGGTCGTGGTAAGCCCACTGCCAGCTATATTCAAAATGAGCTTCATCCTTCGGCTCATAATTGGCGGTGTCCAGATAGTTCACTCCAGCTTTCAGACAAGCTTCCATGATGGTCAGGTCTTGGTAAGGAAGAGCGACGTTAATCACCATTTCCGGTTTGAAATCATTGAATAAGGCTACCAGTTCTTCCACATTGTCTGCGTTGACTTTGGCCGTCTTTATAGTGGGATTCCCTATTGCCTCGACGATTTTGTCGCATTTCTCTTTTGTACGGCTGGCAATCATGATATCTGTAAATACATCGGCATTTTGTGCCACTTTGTGCGCAACGACAGTGCCAACACCGCCTGCACCAATAATAAGAACTCTACCCATTTCTTTAAATTGCGAATTAAAAATTAAGAATATTAGAATTGTTTATGGAGCAAATATACGTGATTATTTTCAGATAATCATTCGTCGATACTCCTTTTTATTTGTATCGCCGCAAGGTGCCGTTCTCAAATTCCAGTGTTTTGCCATTATAGAACCAAGTTTCAAAACGATTATCTTTTTTCAACTCGATTTCTACCGGATCACCGATGGACAAACGGCATTCTTCGGTGCTCATACCTACTTCCAGGTCACCCCGGGAGATGATCTGCCAACGCTTTTCGGTAATGCCCGGATATTTCTTCTGTATATCTTCAAATCCGAAAAGGTCTTCGATATAATTATCATTTCTGACGATAACATCATATTTCAAGTCGGTTTCCACTTCATAGATGATTCCATCTTTGTCTTTCAATGACAGAACACCCAGACTGCCGGACGAAGCCAATTTCATCCCTTCTATTTTCAAGACCGTATATCGGGGCAAGTGGACACGCGATTCCATCTGTTTGCCTTCAAGGGATATGTTCCTTTGGGCAGCCAATACCTTTTTAGGATAAACGGTCAGCCCCAGATATTTGTTTTTCAGTCCTTCGATATTATCCGAACTTTTATTGGTAAAGCTGATTGCATTTGGAAAATATTTCATTCTCTTTTCGCCCTGAAAGTCATTCAAATCCATGCCTGAGTTGGTTCGTGAGAGGGCGACTTCGAGATAGTAAGAATGTCCTTGCGTATCTTTAAATACAATTTTTGCAGGGTATGTCTGACTACCGACTCCGACAGCGGTAATTGTTGCTTCGGTATTGACAGCAATAGCTACGTCCCGATAGCCGGAATAACTGTTGGCATCGTCCACGCGGGCAGTTTCGGACTGCACATATATCGTTTTTCCTATCAATAGATTCTTTGCTGTATCTACATCTTTCAAGTAGACCAATCCGTTAATACATGCGCGGGGATCTTTTTCGCAGATTTCATCCAGCCGCATATTCTTTATATCATAATAGTACTTTTCTCCTTCACACTCAAAAATGAAACGGGTGGAATAGTGCGTGCTGCTTGCTATGTTTTGGGATTTTTCCTCAGTTCCGGTGAAAGTGAGGATTTTGTATTTCAGTGAACTGTTGTCCACTCCCTTATCAGTGTCATATTTGGAAAGGGTAGGCAGAAACATATCCCGTGAGGATGGAGCAAACATGAATTTCATTCCGGGCGTCCATTTACACAAAGGCTGCAACGGGAAGTTGCTTTTGATAAACTGCTCTTCTTCACTTACGGGAATTTCCCGGGTGGAAGGAGTAGTGACAATATAGTCATTTTGTGCTATGATATGAGACGTACCACAACAGAATAAAATCAGAGAGAGAGCGATGATTCTCATATTTATTTACTTTTTGTGAACTATGTAAATTGTTCATTTGTTGTACATTCAATGGCAAATGTATATATTTTATATTGTATTGGGTGTTATTTCCCAATCTTTTTGATATCTTTGCCCCCAATTTAACTTAAACGTTATAACAATATGAAGAAAGTATTAGTTTCAATTTGCATTGCCGGTGCAGCACTTGCAATGTCATCATGCCGTTCGGTTGAGAAGGCAATTCCTTTGTCATCTATCAACGGGGAGTGGAATATCATAGAAGTCAATGGCTCGAAAATAACTCCGGGCGAAAGCAGAACCCTTCCTTTCATTACTTTTGATACTGCAACGGGGCGTGTATCCGGTAGTAGCGGATGTAACCGTATGATGGGTAGTTTCGATGTAAACGCAAAACCGGGAAGCCTTGAACTCGGCGCTATGGCCGGCACCCGGATGATGTGTCCGGATATGACTACCGAGAGAAATGTATTGAGTGCCCTTGCACAAGTGAAAGGATATAAGAAAGCCGGCAAAGACAAACTGTATCTTTGCAATGCGTCCAATCGACCGGTTATAACTTTGGAAAAAAAGGAGGCTGATGTGAAATTGTCGGTATTGAACGGAGAATGGAAAGTGAAGGAAGTGAATGGCGAAGCAATTCCTTCCGGTATGGAGAAGCAACCTTTCATCGCTTTTGATGTGAAGAAAAAGACGATTCACGGTAATGCAGGATGTAACTTGATAAACGGTGGTTTTGAAACCAGCACAAGTAATGCTAAATCAATCTCTTTCCCAGGTGTGGCAAGCACAATGATGGCTTGTCCCGATATGGAAACAGAAGGCAAGATTCTGAAAGCAATGAATGAGGTGAAATCATTTGATGTATTAGCCGGTGGCGGTATCGGTTTGTATGATGCAAACAGTGCATTGGTTCTTGTTTTGGAAAAGAAATAAATAAGAGTAATCTATATATAATAAGGTATGCCTATGTCGCACATGACGACATAGGCATATTTTTTTTCCGGCATTGAACCAGAGCCGCCTGCATTTGTTTAATGAAGCAGTTACTGATTGGGTCCGGGTGTGACTATGTCAGCAGTGTTTATTTATTAAAACTGTCTTTTTGGCAGATATTATGTCATGCATTCGTATAATTTCTTTTTGGCACACGGTTTGCTTTTTAATAAGCGTCCGTTCGGGACGAAACTTCATGAAAGGAGTGGAGAAACAACCGGACAAAAAGAAATCATTGAATAATAATAAATAAAAAAAATAACGATCATGGGAAAAATTATTGGTATTGACTTAGGAACAACAAACTCTTGTGTTGCCGTATTTGAAGGTAACGAACCGGTAGTAATTGCAAACAGCGAAGGTAAACGTACAACTCCTTCGGTAGTTGCTTTTGTGGATGGTGGCGAACGTAAAGTAGGTGATCCTGCTAAACGTCAGGCTATTACCAATCCGACACGTACAATTTTCTCTATCAAACGTTTCATGGGTGAAAATTGGGATCAGGTACAAAAAGAAGTTGCCCGCGTTCCTTATAAAGTAGTGAAAGGTGAAAACAACACTCCGCGTGTTGACATCGACGGACGCTTGTACACTCCGCAGGAAATTTCTGCAATGATTCTTCAGAAGATGAAGAAGACTGCCGAAGATTATCTGGGACAGGAAGTGACGGAAGCAGTCATCACCGTTCCTGCATATTTCTCAGACTCTCAGCGTCAGGCTACAAAAGAAGCCGGACAGATTGCCGGTCTGGAAGTAAAACGTATTGTAAACGAACCGACAGCCGCTGCTCTTGCTTACGGTCTGGATAAGGCTCACAAAGATATGAAGATTGCTGTATTCGACCTTGGTGGTGGTACATTTGATATTTCTATCCTCGAATTTGGTGGTGGCGTATTCGAAGTGCTTTCTACAAACGGTGATACTCACCTTGGTGGTGACGACTTCGACCAGGTAATCATCAACTGGTTGGCAGAAGAATTCAAGAATGACGAAGGTGCTGACCTGACTCAGGATCCGATGGCTTTGCAACGTCTGAAAGAAGCTGCTGAAAAAGCTAAGATTGAGTTGTCTTCTTCTACAAGCACAGAAATCAACTTGCCGTATATCATGCCGGTAAACGGTGTGCCCAAGCACTTGGTGAAGACTCTGACTCGTGCTAAATTCGAATCTCTGGCTCACGGATTGATTCAGGCTTGTCTTGAGCCGTGTAAGAAGGCAATGAGCGATGCTGGTTTGAACAATGCTGATATTGACGAAGTAATCCTTGTAGGTGGTTCTTCACGTATCCCGGCTGTACAGAAATTAGTGGAAGATTTCTTCGGTAAAGCTCCTTCTAAGGGTGTGAATCCGGATGAAGTAGTAGCTATCGGTGCTGCTGTGCAGGGTGCTGTTTTGACAGACGAAATCAAGGGTGTAGTATTGTTGGATGTTACTCCGTTGTCAATGGGTATCGAAACACTGGGTGGTGTAATGACTAAGTTGATTGACGCTAACACTACCATTCCGGCTCGTAAGAGTGAAACTTTCTCTACTGCTGCCGATAACCAGAGTGAGGTTACTATCCATGTATTGCAGGGAGAACGTCCGATGGCTGCTCAGAACAAATCAATCGGTCAGTTCAACTTGTCAGGTATTGCTCCGGCTCGTCGTGGTGTTCCTCAGATTGAGGTTACATTCGATATTGATGCTAACGGTATCTTGAAAGTGTCTGCAAAAGATAAGGCTACCGGTAAAGAACAAGCTATCCGTATCGAAGCTTCCAGCGGTTTGAGCAAGGAAGAAATCGAAAAGATGAAAGCTGAGGCTGAAGCTAATGCAGAAGCAGACAAGAAAGAACGTGAAAAGATTGATAAGTTGAATCAGGCTGACAGTGTAATCTTCCAGACTGAAAATCAGTTGAAAGAATTAGGCGATAAGTTGCCTGCTGACAAGAAAGCTCCGATTGAAGCTGCTCTGCAGAAACTGAAAGACGCTCACAAGGCTCAGGATTTGGCTGCTATCGATACTGCTATGGCAGAAGTAAATACAGCTTTCCAGGCTGCAAGTGCTGAAATGTATGCTCAAGGCGGTGGTGCTCAAGGTGGTGCACAGGCTGGTCCTGATATGAACGGTGGTGCTGGTCAACAAGACAATAGCAAGCACGGAGATAACGTTCAGGATGCTGACTTTGAGGAAGTGAAGTGATTCCGATTATAATCGTAACTAATAAAAGCGAATCCACAGTAAATAACAGATTTACTGTGGATTTGCTTTTTAAATAATTATCGGTCTTGATTTTTTTATCGTATATTTGTAGCATAATTATGCTGGAACTTATTTTACGATGAAGTGTAACTTATGTGCGTTTATAACTTACATAAATATTTAAACTGCGATGAAGGTATGATATAGTATGTGAAAAGCCGTTTGTCCCTAAGATGGTAAATTTTGTCTGTTGTTACAAGAACTGTAATGATGCTGCATACCGCAAGAAGAAAGTCTTACAAAGAAAAGAAGAACAACGAAATGTAGTAGTAGATAAGATTTCTGCTGGACACACACAATAGAGCAAATGTTTTAAATGAAATCAATAAATTGTTCGGTTTTACGGGAATCAGCATGTATCCCAGGGTTTGGGAATATACTGGGATTCCTTATAAAGATTTGATAACGGGGTTAATAAATCTTGCATTGCAAAAAGAACAAAAGGGATTTGGAATTATTAGTAACAAAATGAAATAAATAAAACAAATATGATTAAAGAATTGCAACATAGACCCGTTGAAATGCGTGATTTAGAGCAAATATGCCAATTCCCGCAAAATGCAGAAGAACTATTCTTTATGTTTCCTAAAGCAGAATCTCCATTTACTCTAAATCAGTTAGAAACTGCTGTAGGGAATCGATTTGATTCGACAGTAGTTTTGCGAGATGGAGAAGTTGTCGGATTCGCAAATTTCTATGAAATAAAAGAAAATCATTATTGTTCTATTGGAAATGTTATTGTGAATCCGAAGTTTCGTAATCAGGGCATTGGTGAGTTTTTGATTAAGACAATGGAGAGTATTGGCATAGAAAAATATAAGGTATCCGAAATGCACCTTTCTTGTTTTAATGCTAATACAAACGGAATATTATTATATTCTAAATTGGGCTATAAACCTTATGCGGTTGAAAAATGGATAGATAAGGAAAATAAACCAATCGCATTAATAGAATTAAAACGAAAAGTATAAGTGAGTTGAAACTTCTTTTGTTTTGATGAGTTTCTTCTCTTTCCTAAGTGTTTTATGCTAGTGTCTTTCTCTTCGTCGGAAGTCAAATGGAATCTCCAACTTAGAAACATGCCTAATAATATACAGAATATGTACTTCTACATCTGCGGCTGTGGAAAGTTATCCTTTGCGGTTACGTTATAATTTTTGTTGCTTACAATAAATACAGTAGTCATAATGCACTGTTCGCAGTTTTCCACACTTAGGGCAGGTATATTTATGATTTTGCCCTATTAAGAAGCTTTCTTCTCCCTTTTCTTTTATGAAAGTAAGATTCACAATCATACTCATGTTATATTTGGTTCGGTATCTGGCATCTAGTGTTTTTAATCGTTTGCAAGGGAAAGTAGTACATTCAAAACAATAATACTTTTTCTTATCGCATGAAAGAATGATACAGTTTTGGCAACTTTTCCGAATTTCTCCTGCCTGGCTTCTACAACCGGGGCAAGGCTTTTTCGCATCTTGAAAAGCATGACATAATGCGCAGTCCATTCCACAAGGCGCAATAGAACTGATTCTGGCTTTCCTTTTCAATATCATCGGCGTATAAGTTATCCCGTTAGTACATTGCTTCTCCTTGGTCTTTTCAAATCCCAGGCTTTGATAAAAGCGGATGGCGTATGTGGATGAATTTACAGTCATTTCATCTACCGGACAATCATTGATAGCGAAACAGAATAATTGCTTGCCGATACCTTTACATTGGTGTTCTTTTCGGATAAAGAATAAAGAAAGATGTTTTCCTTCATGCTTTGTCCCCATGATACCGACCAGGTGCTTATCTTCAAAAGCCCCATAGATAGCCAGTTCATTCATCAGTTGCTCACTAAAGATAAAACTTTTGAAAGAGATGAGTCCTTCTTCATTGAAGTCATCTGCTCCACATTGTATATAGACATCCAGGGCTAATGCTGCTGCCTGTTCATATTCAGTCTTGTCTAATTTGCGTATCATGGCGATAATTCTTATCGTTAATTTGCCGGGAATTTACTATTAATTCCCGGATATTGTATTGGAATCCGATTTCTTTTTCTTTTTTTTGTAAAAACCGTAGGGTATTTCCTGTCTGAGCGCTCTTATTAGTAGAAACGCAATTTATTTACCTTTTAAAAAAGCATCAGTATGAAGAATGTAGAAAAACACCTGGTTGGATGGCTGACGATTTGTTTGTTACTTTGCAGCTTTCCTGTGTGGGCGCAAGGAGATGCCGGAGATTATCTCACGATTGTGGGCATGGTGAAGGATAAGCAAAATAAAAAAGCTCTGGAGAATGTGAATGTATCTGTACACGGAAGTAACATCGGTACGGTGACAAATGCGGAAGGAGAGTTTGCTTTGAAACTCAAAAAGACGGATGCACCGAGTGAACTGGAAATTTCTCATATCGGCTATGCCAATAGCCACGTCTCTATCGAGAAAGAAGCTCCTGCAAAATTGACAGTATGGATGACACCTCATGCCAACTTACTGAATGAAGTGGTAGTGTATGCCAACGACCCGCGTATGATTGTGGAGAAAGCTATCAGTAAGATTCCGCAGAATTACAGTGACAAACGTGATATGCTTACAGGATTTTACCGGGAAACGGTGCAGAAAGGCCGGCGATATATCGGTATATCGGAAGCAGTGCTTGATGTATCCAAGACTGCATATACCAATCGAAATATCAATTATGATAAAGTGCGGGTGATGAAAGGTCGTCGCCTGCTTAGCCAGAAGGCAAGCGATACGCTGGCTGTTAAAGTAGTTGGCGGACCTAATCTGAGTGTAACATTGGATGTGGTGAAAAACAATGACGCATTGCTCGATTTTGCAGAATTGAACAATTATGAGTTTTGGATGGCAGAATCTGTTCTTATAGACAATCGTATGCAATATGTAATAAATTTCCGTCCGAAAGTGATTCTTATGTATGCTTTATTGTACGGCAAATTGTATATCGACCGTGAACGGCTGTCATTCACCCGTGTCGAAATGAGCCTGGATATGCAGAATAAGTCGAAGGCAACCACGGCAATTCTCTATAAGAAACCTCTCGGGTTAAGGTTTAAGCCGCAGGAGCTCTCTTATCTGATTACCTATAAAACTGTAGACGGAAGGACTTACCTGAACTATATCCGTAATACGATTCGTTTTAAATGTGATTGGAAACGAAAACTCTTTTCCACAAGTTATGCAATAACTTCGGAAATGGTCGTGACCGACAGGAAAGAAGGTTCATTGGAAACTATACCCAACAAGGAAGCCTTCACTCTGAACCAAATATTCTATGATAAAGTGGACGAATACTGGCATGAAGGTTTTTGGGGGAATTATAATATAATCGAACCTACGGAATCTTTGGAACACGCCGTGGATAAACTGAAAAAGCAATCTAACTAGAATAAAATAGGGATAGTTTTCTTATATTTGAGGTCAATCATAATGGAGAAGCACGTATGCTGAATGAACTGCTCATACTAAAAAAGATAAAGGAAGGCGACATAAAAGCGTTCGAAGACCTCTTCCGCTGTTATTATTTCCCTCTTTGCTGTTATGCGGCAGGCATTACCGGGCAAATGGAAGTGGCGGAAGAAATAGTCGAAGAACTCTTTTATGTACTTTGGAAAGATAGGGAACATTTGCAGATTTTCCAGTCCGTCAAAAGCTATCTTTATAGAGCGACACGCAACCAGTCCCTTCAATATTGCGAACATGAAGAGGTGCGAAACCGCTATCGTGAGTCAGTGTTAGCTACATCCGCTTCGGAACAGCCAACCGACCCTCATCAGCAAATGGAGTATGAGGAATTACAGAAATTCATAAATAATACCCTTGATAAACTGCCTGTCCGCAGGCGGCAGATTTTTGAAATGCATCGTATGGAAGGGCGGAAATATTCGGAGATAGCAGCCCGGCTTTCCCTTTCGGTCAAAACAGTGGAAGCTGAAATGACAAAGGCCCTGCGGACGTTGCGAAAAGAAGTTGAAACTTATATTCACATGGAGTGATGAAAACAGATATTTATAAAATAAAGACAGATAAGGCATGGAACCGGTTATATAACCGGTTGGATAATGACCATTTACTTGCGAAAGTTGATGAAGGCCGCCATACACGTATACTATCATCGTGGAAATGCTATGGCGCAGTTGCCGCAGTATTAATTGGCATTGTTTGCGGAACAGCGATGTATTGGGCATTGAGTTTCAAAGAACCTGTACCGAATCTGCTTACGCAGGAAAACCTGAGTGCCTTTACGTTGGCAACTACCCTTGAAGACGGTTCTGTTGTACTTTTGGCTGAAGAAACATCGTTATTGTACCCGGAACATTTTATTGCAGACAGACGGGAAGTCAGTATGGAAGGAAACGCCTTCTTTGATATAGCTAAAAAGCAAGGACAACCTTTCTTGATAAATACGGAAGAAGTTAAAATCGAAGTTTTGGGAACTGCTTTTAGTGTGCAAAGTAATGAAAATGCTCCATTCCGTCTGTCTGTGCAGAGAGGAACCGTAAGGGTTTCCCTTAAAAAAGGGAACCAGGAATGTTATGTAAAAGCCGGAGAAACGGTTACCGTACAATCTCAAAAACTGATAGTGCAGTCCGTCGATAAAGAATCAGAAGACTGGAACCGTTTCTTCAAGCATATACGTTTTAAGGATGAAACTTTGGCTAATATTTTAAAGGTGATGAATCTGAGTTCGGATAGTTTGCGGATTCTAGTTGATTCACCCGCATTGGAAGAACGCAGGCTGACTGTAGAGTTCTCCGACGAATCCCCTGAAGTGATTGCTAACTTGATAGCCAATGCACTCAATTTGAAATGTATCCGACAGGATAATGCCTATTACTTGTCGGAATAAAACTCTTTAAAACCAGAAAAAATGAAACCGGCTTATCACTATCTCCTTGTCTTGCTACTGCTCTTTTTCGTAATTGATACGATGAGGGCGGATGGGGGAGATGCGCTGAATCAGATAGTCCGGTTACCCAAAACAAAAGCAACGGTATATTCCCTTCTGAGTGATATTTCTCAACAATCGGGATATATGTTTATCTATGATAGCAAACTCATAGACAATGATGCCGTAGTGAAAATAAAAGAAGGAAAGCGTACCGTTCGTCAGGCTGTCTATGATATAATAGGAGACATCAGTCTGGAATTTAAAGTCCTGGGCACTCATATCCTGATAACTTCCCCTTCTGAGAAAAACAACCAAATACCACAAGATTCTCTTCCGGCTCGGCAGACCGTGAATTTAATAATTGCCGGCACTTTGCTGGATAAGGAAACGGGAATACCCATACCTTCTGCTACCGTCGGAGTCCGGGGAACATCCGTAGGCAGCATAACCAATCAAAACGGGGAGTTCAAACTGTCTCTGCCAGACTCTTTGGATCAAGCTCCAATCGCTTTTTCGCATATAGGCTATATCTCTCAGGATATAGAACTTTCGGTGTTGCTGGGCCGGCACAATATACTTGCTCTCGAACCGAAAGTAGTCCCTTTGCAGGAAGTCGTAATCCGTAGAAGTGAGCCTAAGAAACTGTTGCGGGAGATGATTGAACGGCGGGAACGGAATTACTCTCATGCCCCCATCTATCTGACAACCTTTTACCGCGAAGGAGTTCAACTGAAAAATAAGTTTCAGAATCTTTCCGAAGCCGTATTCAAAGTTTATAAGACATTCTCTTCTTCTTTTGTGTCAGACCAGGTGAAGCTGTTGAAAATGAGCCGCCTCAGCAATGTCGAAGTGAAGGATAGCCTGCTCGTGAAGATAAAATCCGGGATTCAGGCTTGCCTGCAGATGGATTTGATTAAAGATATGCCCGCATTTATGACTCCTAATGTAGAAAATAACACCTACACCTATACTTCGGAAGGAATGGCGTTTCTGGATAACCGCTTTGTTAATATTGTGCATTTCGAGCAAAGAAAAGGAATAACCGAACCTCTTTTCTGCGGTGAACTGTATCTTGATTCTGAAACGTGCGCTCTATTGCAGGCTCGTTTGGAAGTCCATCCGAAATATGTAAAAGATGCATCCGGCATGTTTGTAGAAAGAAGTACGCGCAATATCCGGATAATTCCGCAAAAAGTGGTATATACCATTTCTTATAAGCCCTGGCAGGGAACTTATTATATCCATCACATTCGTGGCGACCTTCATTTTAAGGTTAAACGGAGACGTATGCTCTTCAGTAATCAGGATCTGCATATATGGTTCGAGATGATTACTTGTAAAGTGGATACCGAACAAGTGACGGCATTTCCCCGCACGGACAGGCTGCCTACCCGTACCATCTTTTCTGATACGAACTTCAAATATGACGAAGATTTTTGGAAGGAATTCAATGTCATTCCGTTGGAGGCGGAAATCAGCAAACTGATAGAAAAAGTCTCTTTGAAGATAGAAGAAATAGGTGATTGATTTGTTTTGCCGTTCGATGGGATTGCTGTAACTTTGCGCCCGGTTTAAAAAGATTGTATGTTATGGAATTACCAAAAGACCCGATGATGCTGTTCAGCGTTGTCAATATGAAATTGAGAGACTGTTATTCTTCACTTGATGAACTTTGTGAAGATATGGACGTAAATAAGGATGAGTTAGTGAATCAGTTGAAAGCTGTTGGTTTCGAATATAGTGCGGAATATAATAAGTTCTGGTAATAATCTTCCTGTTTTACGGTTTATAAATAAGGGTGTGTCACAGCTCCTTTATGTCTTTTATTCAGGCGCGTAATCCGTGCCTGAATATTATTATAGATGATTGATGTTTGATATATCCTCTTTCTTTCTCTGCCCGCAACCTTTCTTTTTCCTCTTCTCCTGTTAATAAAAGCAAAATACGAATTCCCGTATTTAACTTCCATATCCTTCTGCGTTCTAACTAATAAAGCTCAGAAAAAGAATTGATGATAAACGAGAATAAAATTCGTGAAGCTTGTGCCTCGAATCGCGAACGGGGATTCAAGATGC
>PPYF01028274.1_pt1 | contig 13381 bp, 11 predicted proteins | sample 1559871 | NCBI WGS metagenome assembly PPYF01 (sample SAMN08240021, study PRJNA423297) | Human gut metagenome, whole genome shotgun sequencing project. | reverse complement strand
GCTTTTCTATAATGCAATATGATGTATTCCTTTCAGCGAGAACGAGAATCGCCCCGTATCCGTCCTTGCCGACAATCAGGTCCATCTCCCAGTCGCCGAAGCGCGAACCGTCGGCTTCTTTTGGCCTTTCGTGAATGCTCGTGCGATTTGGAATATTTGTAGCCTTGGTCGGCTTGCGCTCATACTTGCCTTTGTGTCTGGTATTGGCAAGCAGCTTTCCACTCTTGTCGGCGTGGATGTGGTTGTAGATTGTCTGCTTAGAGATGTGTGTCCCTTCTTTGGCCAGAATGCCGACAATTTGCGCCGGAGACCATTGTTCTTCTATAATCCACTGTTCTATGCGCCATAGCAACAGCCGTGACGTCTTGTTGTTCGGTTCTCCCCGGCTGCGGCGCCTTTCGCTCATTGACTGCGCCTTTGTGTCATTGTAACCGCCTTTGGAAGTGGCGTTGCGTTTATACTCACGGCTGACGGTTGACGGATGTTTGCCAATCTCTGCCGCGATTTCTTTCTGCGTCTTTTCTTTCCGAGTGCCGCGATTTTGGTATTCCACGAAAAGGTGGTATCTTTGTGCTGAGGTTAATTGATTGTACATAAGCAATACAAAATTAGTTAATCTCGGGGAGACTTCGGTCTCCTTTTTTTGTTTTGTATCGCCTTGGACTGAAATTACCTTTCGGTCGGGTTGAACCATCTATCGGCGGGGAGGGGCTGTGGGCTTGTGAAGCCCCATCCCCGCCGATAGCCGTTTCAACCCTGCGGCCTCAAAAAATATGGGGCTGTGCAGGTGGAAAATTGCATTTCGACTTTGACTTTAGGAGCTTAGCGATTTTATTGCATTTGAATAGGGTCTATTTAAGAATACCGGAATTGATTGTGCGGTCGACTGTAGGGGTGTCGTGTGATACCTTTTTGCCAAAATCAACATACCATGTGGCTTTGATGTAAGCTGTACTGCGATTGATGGGTGAATATTCTGTTTTGTCGAGACTGTATTGTGGGGTGGATAATTGTGTGCGGTAAACAGGACGGTGAGAGAACGGATTGTCGGTTCCGGCTTCTATTCGCAGTGCTTTTTTGTTCCATGACAGTGAGAGTCTATAGAGCCATGGAGTTTTGACAACAGTGAGGTCGTAGCCGGCTTGCTTTTGCGGTGTTTCTATTCTGAGGTTAAGGGCGAAATCTGAAAAATACCAAGAGGCATGTGACGAGGCTTTCCAGCAGGCCGCACCAAGTGTAGCGCTGCCTGAATAACGGTTGTAGAGCCAGCCCGCTGTCAGTTGTGCATTGAATTTCCCTGAGGGTGTCCATGTGGCAGAGACAGATGCGTCGATTTGTCGCCACTTGCCGTCGGGTGAATAAGTTTCAACTAACATTGAGTCATCGAAGAAATAGCGGGACATTGGCATTCGGTCTGCGCCACGGAGAAGCGTAAGGGCCTGTAAATTTACTTTTTGAACCCCTATACCGTATGCAAATGTGAGATACAGGATTTTCGATATTTTAAGGTCAGGATTTCCACGCCGTTGCTGCACAAAGTCAATCTGACGTGTTGCACCGGACATCATGCTGATTTGCGGATATGAGTTGCCATATAGAGCTATGAGTTGCAGGAATTGTGAGCGTGATGGCTGCATGGCGAATACGGCCTGAAGTCTCGGCCCTGCAAAGCTCATCTGTTTGTTGCCGTGAAGTTTGTAGAATTCGGTAGAAAGACCGGGCGCGATGCGAATAGACGCTATTTTCCAAAGTTGTTGGGCATACTCGGCAAAGCATATTGTCTCGTTTGACCACAGATGTTGCCAGGAGTCATGGTTGCCTGTGTAGAGTGCGGAGCTGATATTGTGCATATTCTGTATTTTAAACACAAGTGTATTGCCACGTCTGAAATTCATGACGTAGGTTACATCCGCATTGAAACTGTAATAGTCTTCATCAGTGTAGGAATTAATATGATTGTCTGTTTCCGAGTAGATGGAAGTATAGTTGTTGTAGTTCATAGTTGCACTTCCTGATACTTCAAGGTGATGACCATGTGGCATCTTGAAGCTCCCGCTCATGCCGATACTGTATTTGAAATTGCGCGACGATGAAGTACAGGATGTTGTAATAGGGATTGGTAAAGAGTCGAGTCCTCTATAGGTAAGAGTTGAAGAACTGAAGTCCTTGGGAACGGCATTGTGTACGAATGTAAAAGATGCCCGCAGCGTTCGACGTTTGTTCTTGTTGCGTACACGCGTCTGTATGTATTCAGAATTGTTGCGATGTGAAGCATGGTCGGTGGCAAAATCGCGGTAAATCGGAGAATCGGGAAAGTTGATGAGTTCACGGCGTTCAGTCCGGTTGCCGTTAGCCGTCATATAATCAGTTCCGGCAAATAGAGTGTATTGTGTGTTTCCGCTGTAGACTTTTGCGGCAAGATTATAATTGCCTTGTGTATAACCGACACGTTGACGGCCGTCGAACGATACATATCCACCGGACGTGCGTTTTTTCATAATTATATCAATCGCCACATTGTTGCCGGCATACTTTCCGGTAGGCGAGTCAATGTATTGTATGCGCTCAACATCGCCGGGGCGCAACAGCTGTACTTCGCGAATGTCGGCAGGTTGTCCGTCGATAAATATGGCAACAGGACCTCCGAGGGCATTGACTTCCCCCTTGTCAATATTTACACTGACGCCGGGAATCATAAGAGAATTGATTAGAGCGTATCCGCCGGACGAATGCCTGATTTGTTCCTTGGCCGGAATGATTGTGACTCCATTGCGTGTGCGAACAAATCGTTCTGCCTTTACCACGAGTTCACTGAGGGTGGATGGCGCCGGTGTAAGCACTACGTCGCATCTCACTGTGCTGTCGCCTTCAAGGAAGATAGGTTTGAGATTGTCGTTAAATCCCATGCAGCTTGCGTTTACAATATATCGGGCTTGATGGAGGCCGTGGATAAGATAAAGTCCATTTTCGTCGGCAACAGTGCTTCGAACGACGCTTGAATCGCGAGCAGCCAATATTCTCACTGATGCAAAGTCTAACGGATTGCCGTCGGTGTCAACAATGTGGCCGGTCAGGTCTGTGGCGTATGAGCAAAATACCGAAGCTGCTAATATTAATATAAGGAATGCGAAATGTTTCATAGCTTGGTTTTTCCGCAAAATTATGCAAGGCTGTCTTATGAAAACCTTAACTTGTCTTATTTTTTCTTATTTTGAGGGTATGGGATTTGGAGAACTGCCTGACAGTACGTAACTTTGGATATGCAAAAATTCAGAAATGTAACAATCGCTGTATTAGCTGTAATCACGGCCTTGTTCGGCGCCAATATATATTATCTGCACGGGCTTTACGAATCGGTAAAGGAACAATATGTGAGTATGGCCAAGAATTGCCTGCTCCAGGCCGATATGATGGAAACGGTTGAGAATCTGCAGCGTAATGATACCGTGACGAATGATGATATGAAGTTCTCACTCGATTTAGATATCTTCCAACGAGCCACTGAGAGTGGCCGTGTCACGGAAAGGATGGAGTCGATAAACATGATGGATTCTTTGAACGGTGAGAAACTGCTCGGGCTCTTTGATTCGTTTAATGTATCTATGGCTTCTTCTTTCCATAATATGGCGTCGCGATATGTGAAAACTGCTAATTATGCACGTCTTGATACACTGTTTATGGTCGAACTTAACCGTATAGGTCTTTATCCGGATAGAGTAATGGTTCTCCCTCCCGACTCGGTCAACAGGGCAGAGACTAAGGGTATGTGGGAAATAAATTATTCGATTGTGTCCGGGGCTCCCGTGAGATACAAGGCGTATATGTCTCCGCCGTTAGGTGCCATTCTTAGGCAGACTGCCGGGGTGGTGGTGACCATGGCATTGATTATGGTAATGCTGGCCTTTGCGTTTTATTACCTTATTCATACTGTGGTAAAGCTGCGTTCGATAGAAGAGATGAAGGATGACTTTACAAATAATATGACCCATGAACTGAAAACTCCTATAGCCGTGGCCTATTCGGCCAACGATACTTTGCTGAACTGCGGGAAGCATTATAATGCGGAAAGACGCGAACGCTACCTGAAGATGGCTCTCGAACAGCTTACCAAACTTAGTGAGTTGGTTGAAAGAATCCTCTCGATGAGTATGGAACGGCGTAAAAGTCTTACCCTTGAACGTGAGGTTATAATATTAAAGCCGTTTTTGGAAGCCATTGCCGAGGCGCAGAGGCTTAGAGCCGGCAAGGATGCAAGGATAAGCATAAACGTCAATCCTGATACCCTTGAAATAAAAGGAGACCCTACCCATCTTGCCAATGTGATTAACAATCTGGTAGATAATGCTATAAAGTATTCAGGCGAGAATGTGGAGATTGCAATAGAGGCTGACAGCAGGCATATAAGCGTCTCCGATACGGGCAACGGCATTCCTGCGAAGGCTATTCCTTACATTTTCAATAAGTTCTATCGTGTACCGTCGGGAAATCGTCAGGATGTGCGAGGTTATGGCATAGGTCTGTATTATGTGAAGACCATAGTGGAGAAGATGGGCTGGAGCATAGATGTGAAGTCAAGTGTTGGGAAAGGCTCGGTATTTATGATAAATATAGGTGATAATTAAGACAATGAACACAAAAATACTGCTTGTAGAGGATGAAGCGACGCTCGCAACTATAATCTCCGAGACACTGGCTGATGAAGGTTATGACGTTGTGACAGCGTGCGACGGCGTTGAAGGACTTGAATATTTCAGGCGTGCAGGCGCCGACCTGGTGATAGCCGATGTGATGATGCCCAGAATGGACGGTTTTGAGATGGCTAAGCGGATGCGCGGATTAAACTCAGACGTACCTCTGATATTCCTTACTGCCCGTTCGTCGATAGACGATATAGAGACAGGGTTCGACATAGGGGCAAACGACTATCTTAAGAAACCTTTCAAGATGCGTGAGCTCATAGCACGGGTCAAGGCCTTGTTGCGGCGAGGAGGTGTCAGAACAAACGATAGTCCACTCGAAGTAGGGAAATATACATTTGACCCTGTTGCAAACAAGCTCGTGATAGGGAGCGTGACAATAAATCTCACCAATGTTGAGTCGAAGTTGCTTGGCTATCTTGTAGCCCACCGGGGTGAGACGGTAAGCTCGTCGGAACTGATGGAACATGTGTGGCACCATGATGACTACTACAACCGGAATTCCCTGCACGGTTTTATCCACAAGCTTCGGCGACATCTGCGACATGATTCAGAAGTGGCGATAATCAATCTTCGCGGCATAGGCTATCGGCTTGTGGTGCCACAGCCATAGGACGGATATATAAATCAGTAGGCTTTAAGAAATGTTAAATCGTTGATTTTCTCGATTTTTTTCATTAAGTTTGCGTTATCATAAAATGTAATACTTAGGATAAACACAACAAATTTAGAAATACATAACCTACATAACTATATGCCCAGAAAATCAGCACCGGGTGCGCCAAAACGCAAGCGCCAACCCAAAGTTTTACCCATTATCAAGAACGATCCTTGGCTTGAACCGTATGCCGAGGCTATAACCGGTCGTCATCAGGATGCTATAGAAGTTGAAAAACGTCTTACTTCGGCATCCGGCTCATTGAGCGACTTTGCAAACGCTCATCGGTATTTCGGGCTGCATCGCACAGCCGAAGGCAAGTGGGTGTTCCGTGAATGGGCACCAAATGCTACCAAGATATGCCTGATAGGCGACTTCTCTGACTGGAAGCCTACCGATAAATATACCCTGAAATCTCTTGCCGGCGGTGTATGGCAGGGTGAATGGGGGGTACGAGCTTTCAAACATGGTCAGAATTACAAGATGCTTGTGGAATGGGAAGGCGGCCAAGGAGAACGCATCCCGGCATACGCCGACCGCGTGGTGCAAGACCCCGAAACCCATATCTTCTCTGCCCAGGTCTGGGGCCCAAAGGAAAAATATCAGTGGAATGTTAAGGATTTCCGTCCCGATACCAAGCCGTTGCTTATCTATGAGTGCCATATAGGTATGGCACAGGAGCGTGAAGGCGTTGGCACATATGATGAATTCCGCGAGAATGTACTGCCGCGCATAGTTAAGGACGGCTATAATGCCATTCAGATTATGGCTATTCAGGAACATCCCTATTATGGCTCGTTCGGCTACCATGTGTCAAACTTCTTTGCTCCTTCAAGCCGATTCGGTACTCCCGACCAATTGCGTGCCCTTATCGATGCGGCTCATGCAGAGGGTATAGCAGTGATTATGGACATAGTGCATTCTCATGCGGTAAAGAACGAGAACGAGGGACTCGGGCGTCTTGACGGTTCGTATAACCTTTATTTCTATGGTGACGGACGTCGTGAGCATCCGGCTTGGGACTCTCTGTGCTTCGATTACGGCAAGGACGAGGTGATGCACTTCCTGCTCTCAAATTGCAAGTATTGGCTTGAAGAATTCCGTTTCGATGGTTTCCGTTTCGACGGCGTTACCTCGATGCTCTATTATAATCATGGTCTTGGTCAGGCGTTCGGCAGTTACGGCGACTATTACAACGGTGGCCAGGATGTGAACGCAATCACTTATCTGACTCTCGCAAACAAGCTGATTCATGAAGTGAATCCTCGTGCTATCACCATTGCCGAGGAAATGAGCGGTATGCCCGGCCTGGCATTGCCATTCAGCGAAGGTGGCATAGGCTTTGATTACCGTATGGCTATGGGTATTCCCGACTATTGGATTAAGACCCTTAAGGAAAAGAAAGACGAAGACTGGCATCCTACTTCAATATTCTGGGAGCTTACCAACCGTCGCGCCGATGAGAAGACCATCTCATACGTTGAAAGCCATGACCAGGCTCTGGTGGGCGACAAGACTGTGATATTCCGTCTGATTGACGACAAGATGTACTGGCACATGACCGTTGGCGACAACGATATGACCGTTGCGCGAGGCATCGCACTGCACAAGATGATACGTCTTGTGACTATAGCATCGATTAACGGCGGCTATCTCAACTTCATGGGCAATGAGTTCGGCCATCCCGAATGGATAGACTTCCCCCGCGAAGGCAATGGCTGGAGCTATAAATATGCACGTCGCCAGTGGGACCTCGTAGACCGCGAAGACCTGCAGTACAAGTATCTTAATAACTTCGACAACGCTATGGTGGAACTTGTGAGCGGTGTATATAACTTCCAGGCTCTTCCTGTTCGCAAGCTTTGGGAAAAGGACGACGACCAGGTTCTGGCATTCATGCGTGGCGACCTTGTGTTTGTGTTCAACTTCAATCCCTTTAAGTCGTTTGAGGGCTATGGAATTCTCGCGCCGGGTGGAGTCTACGACGTGGTGTTGTCTACGGATAATCCTGAATTTGGCGGCTACGGCAATATCGACGAAAATGTAGAGCACTTTACTCAGCCCGATGAGCTTTATGCACCTGCCGGTGTTGAATGGCTTAAGCTTTATATTCCTGCACGAAGTGCGATGGTTCTTAAAAAGCATAAGGCCGGACGTAAGGCAAGCAAGAAATAAATCGGCTAAAGGCTATAAGCTCTAAAAAACGTTCCCGCATATTTCAGAGATGTGCGGGAACGTTTTTTAGAGCTTGTTTAACAATAAATGTTACAGATATGTCGGCGAATGGCCGCGCTAAGGTATTTGTCTTAGAAATCGCTGAACAGCTGTGGCTTGATGACTATGCCGACTCGAACCTGTGATTTCCATACTTTATAGTCGAGCAAGCCTTCGCCGTAGCCGTTGTAATACTGGAGGAAAAAGTATTGGTTGCTCTTTCGTGAGAAACGATATGCAAGGTCTATTATTGTATTATAATTGAAGAAATTGCCAAGACGTTTCACAAGAGTGATGGAGCCGGAAAACTTGCGGTTTGTACTGTTAACCTGCACAGAGGTCTGGTATATACCGCAATAGTGAAGTATATCCTTATTGTTCATACCGTCAATGATAGGAATCCATACCTTTCCCGCTACGCTGAGGTGCGGGTCGACAATGATGTTGGCGGCCAGTGACACCTTATTCCATGAACGCGACCAGATACTGTCGCGGCCATTGCTCTCATGCTCAAGGATTAGACTAAGCTTGCCTACATATCGGTTCTTAACAAAAAGAGGTTTTGTTATACCTATGCCAGGATTGAAGTTGAGGTCAGTCATAGGCATTGAATTTTCGAGTACATTCCAGAAGCATTTCTGCGAATAGAACAGATAAAGATATGTGCCGAAAGGCAACGTTGCGTTGGTTAGACGCTGGGCTATGGAAATCTGAAACTTGATGTTGGTGTTCGACTTTGTGGGCTTCGGGCCAACCGGAGGGCCGAATATGAAGTAATTGTCCTTATATAATCCGAAATAAGGCTGGTCTTTGAAATCGCGGCGGATACTGTCGGGATTGAAACGCGCATCGTTGCTCGATACAATCTGGGCATTTGAATAACAAGGAACCAAAAGAGCAACAAAGATTATAAAAAGAAAAGTAAGGCGTTTCATGAAAAGTAGTATGTCTTTTTTATGCGGTGCAAATATAGTAATTTATTGTGTGTTCTAAGCCTAAAGACACAAGATTTGCTATAAAAAAGTCCAAAAAGGACAAAATAAATCCATGTTGCCCATGCAACATGGATTATAATAAGACTTGATTCGTCAGTAAATCAGTACTGTTCGTTCTCGTTGGGGAAGTCTACATTTTTCACATCGGTGATGTAAGATGAAATGGCTTCGTTGATGGTGGTTGCGAGGTCGGCATAGCGGCGGAGGAACTTGGGTGAGAATCCCTTGTTGATGCCGAGCATATCCTGAAGTACAAGTACCTGACCATCGACACCCGAACCGGCACCTATCCCTATTACAGGTATTGATACGGTTTTGGCAACTTCTTCAGCAAGTTTTGCAGGGATTTTTTCGAGTACGAGTGAGAAGCAGCCTATTTCTTCGAGCATCTTTGCATCCTCAAGCAGTTTAGCCGCTTCGGCCTCCCCCTTGGCACGGACATTATATGTTCCGAACTTGTTGATTGACTGGGGTGTTAGACCCAGGTGTCCCATCACAGGAATACCGGCAGAAAGTATGCGCTCGATAGATTCGCGTATTTCTGCGCCGCCTTCCATCTTGACAGCTTCCGCGCCGCTTTCCTTCATGATGCGGATAGCAGACGAGAGGGCCTCCTTGGAGTTGCCTTGATATGAACCGAAAGGCATATCGCAAACCACAAGGGCACGTTTGGTGCCGTTAGTCACGCATTTTGCGTGATATATCATTTGGTCGAGAGTGATAGGCAGGGTAGTGGGATTACCAATCATGACATTGGAGGCTGAGTCACCAACCAGGATAACATCTATGCCGGCTTCGTCTACAAGACGGGCCAATGAATAGTCGTAAGCAGTCAGCATGGCGATTTTCTCGCCGCGCTGTTTCATCTCGCTGAGACGTATTGTGGTCACTTTGCGAGCGTTGTCTACAGTATTTGTTGACATAATATTTATTTTGGTTCTTAATGTCTTAAAAGCTCTTAAGCTCAAAAATCTTGCAAAGTTAAACAAAATGCTTTAATCGGCCGTTCAATCTGATGAAAAATTTGTAAATTTGTAGAATTTCAATCTTGAATCAAAATAAAACACATTATATAGAAATGAAAGTAATAAACTTTGCCGTGACTCCGTCGCTCATGAGTCGTTATCTGTTGGAAATGCGTTCCACCGAGCTTCAGCGCGACCCGTTGCGTTTTCGTTGCAACCTTGAGCGTGTGGGCCAAATAATGGCATACGAAATTTCGAAAACCATTGCCTACCGCCAGGTGGAGGTGCAGACACCGCTCGATGTGGCCAAGTGCGACACTCCCGACGAACAGATCGTACTGGGTACTATTTTCCGTGCCGGAGTACCTTTCCATCAGGGCTTCCTTTCTTATTTCGACTATGCCGAGAACGCTTTTGTATCGGCTTACCGTAAATATAAGGAGAAAGAGAATTTCGACATTTGCATAGAATACCTTGCATCCCCTCGTCTCGACGGCAAGACTCTCATTCTTGTTGACCCCATGCTTGCTACGGGTGCCTCTATGGAGCTGAGTTACCGCGCTTTGCTCACCAAGGGCAATCCTGCCAAGGTACATCTGGCTGCGGTGATAGCTTCAAAGCAGGCTGTTGACTACCTTAATAACATCATGCCTGAGGACAGCACCCTGTGGGTAGGCGTGATAGATGATGAAATCAATGCCCATTCATATATAGTTCCCGGCCTTGGCGATGCCGGCGACCTTGCTTACGGCATCAAGGAGTGAACAATGCTCAGCCATCCCGTAAATCCATCAAGTTCTACGGTTTCGCTATAAATACACTTCTGTTTTAACCCACGGACGCTTATATACGGGAACTCGTTGATATTGAATTCCCTGAGGTCGGCTACCGGAAGACCGGCAGCTTTGAATGCTGCTTCTTTCAAAGTCCAGGCTTTCAAAAGATTGTCACTGAACGACTCCATTTCATCTTGACTCATAACGCGCGCGGCAATACGGCTCAGCTGTTCTTGCCGCGCTTCTTCTATGTCTATTCCGTAGCCTTGAGACTCACTCCATAGCAAGGCCGCGATGTGACGTGAGTGGCTAATGGAAATATGTAAATGGCATGGAGGAGCGGGATAAGGCGAACCGTCAGGACGGTGGAGAATTTCGGTATTGGTGCCTGCCGCGAAATCCATAAGTCGTTGAATGGCCGCTTTTTCACAGGCACGTCGGTTGCCATAGGCTCCACTAATGACATCGAGGGCGATTGTGGCGTCAGGGAGTTGGATGAGTTTCATCGTTCTGAAAGGTTATTCAAAGCCTCTAAGAGGTCTCGCTTTATGGCCTTTATCATGGGACGGATGGAGTCGGTAGATGAAGTCGCCGCAGGATTGTCGAAATATGCGGCTCCGCTCACTACCCATCGTTCTCCGTCGGACGCAAGGAATTGTACAGGAGTCGTGGCTCCGTCAGTTTCTGACAGCAGAACATCAAAGCCTTCGGAATTTGTAAATTCTGAGTGATTCGACGGTCTGTCGCCGGCGTTTAGCATAAGCCGTTCCATACGGTTGTGTCTCACTTCGTCAATATCAGATGTAGTGGTAGGGGTGAATGTGACATGCACGGTTGCCCCAAGCATAGGATAGCGTATATTTAGCCATCCTTCTTTGGGAGATGATGTTGTGGCATCAGAGTTTACTTCAAAATGCAGTGGGGCATCTTTGTAGTCAGCAAGCACGGTATCGGGTAATTGCGGACGTGGATATGCGGTACGGCGAGGTATGATGCGCTGATTTTCGGAATTTCCACATCCTGCGAGCGATAATGCGGCAATGAAAATCAGTAATACCGTAGCTTTCATGCTTTCTGTACCTCCGGCATCACCTTCACCCTGACGCTTACTATACGGTGTTCTGCCACATCAAGCACCAGGAAGCGACAACGTCCGTACACCAATGGTTCCTTGTCTTTTGGGAAGTCACCCTTTATGGCGAGAAGCATTCCGGCGAGGGTCTCGGCGTCTTCTGTCATTTCCTTATAGTCGTCTTCGTTCAGCCCTGTTATGCGGAAGAAGTCGGTCAGTAGGGTGCGTCCTTCAAATTCGTAAGTGTTGTCGCGCAGCTTCTTGTAGGTGATTTCGGGTTGGTCATATTCGTCGTCGATATCGCCTACTATTTCTTCAAGCACGTCTTCAAGGGTCACTATACCCTGTGTGCCACCGTATTCGTCGATTACTATAGCGAGGTGCTGCTTGCGTGTACGGAAATCTTCGAGCAGGTCGTCGATGCGGCGCGATTCAGGTACGAAATACGGTTCGCGTAATAATTTGGTCCAGTCGAAACCATCTTTTACCTTGCCAATATAAGGCAGCAGGTCTCGCGAGAACAGGATTCCTTTTATGTTGTCCTCGCTGCCTTCGTAAACGGGTATGCGAGAGAACCCGGACTCGATTACGGTTTTCATCACTTCATGGAAACTCATACAGACATCGAGGTCGGTTATGTCTATGCGCGGGGTCATTATAGCCGAGGCTTCCGTGTCGCCGTAGCGTAGGATACCTTCAAGTATCTCCTTGTCGCTCTTGGTAGTGCCCTGTGTGAGTTCAAGTGCTTGCGAGAGGTCGTCGGTGGTTATGGCCTGCGGTTGTTTGGTGACAACGCGGTTTACCAGCGACGTTGACCCTACCAGGAAACGTGAGAACGGTGAGAATATCTGCATAAGCAGTTTCACACCCGGCGCAGCCATGCGGGCCCATGTTATGGGGTAGTTGGTGCTATAGAGCTTCGGCAAGATTTCTCCGAACAGCAATATCAGGAATGTAAGGATTACGGTCTGAAGTATGAAACTAAGTACAGGCGGCATCCCGGCAAATACCGGACCAAGTGCGAAGTTACACAGCACTACTATGGTGACGTTGACTAGATTGTTGGCTATCAGTATGGTGGCAAGTAGCCGTTCGGGTTTTGAGAGTAGAGAGCGCACGGTAGAACCGGAACTCGACTCGTCAAGTTCCTCGCATTGTTGCTCGGTAAGCGAAAAGAATGCAATCTCACTGCCCGAGACAAATCCTGAGATTACAAGACATCCCAGCGCCAGCAGTAAAGCTATGATTCCGGCCACACTAAGCCCCGTAGCGGTAATGTCGGGGGCTACATTTAAAAGAATATTACTAAACGGCTCTATGGCCGGTAAAGGCTCTATGTCCAAAACAATAAAAATTAGTTAGACTTCGGTTTAACAGTGCAAATTTAATAATTAATTTCCTTATCGGCAAACTTATTGGCGGCCGAGAGTCCATTTATCGCTAAGTTTTTGTAACTTTGCACTTCAATCCTTTGAATATATAAACTAACTGAATATATGAGTCTTTTTGAAACAATCAATGCCGATATAAAGTCGGCTATGCTTGCACGCGAAAAAGTACGTCTCGAAGCTCTTCGCGGCATCAAAAAAGAATTTCTCGAAGGCAAGACCGCTCCCGGTGCCAATGGCGAACTTACCGATGATGCAGCCATGAAAATCTTAGTCAAGATGGCTAAGCAGCGTCGCGAATCCGCTCAGATTTACACTGAGCAGAACCGTGCCGACCTCGCTGAAAACGAACTGGCCGAACTCGCTGTGATTGAGAGATACCTTCCCAAACCCCTTACCGACGAGGAGCTTACTGTGGAACTTTCCAAAATTATAGCCGAAGTAGGTGCTTCTTCCCCTGCCGATATGGGCAAGGTAATGGGCGTGGCTTCAAAGGCTTTGGCCGGATGTGCCGACGGACGTGCCATTTCTGCCAAGGTGCGCGAATTATTAGCTAAATGAATTAAATTAAAAACCACGAATAAATGTTAACCCTTCAGCAAATCAAGGCTAATCC
>PPYF01386040.1_pt1 | contig 13382 bp, 9 predicted proteins | sample 1559871 | NCBI WGS metagenome assembly PPYF01 (sample SAMN08240021, study PRJNA423297) | Human gut metagenome, whole genome shotgun sequencing project. | reverse complement strand
CGCCGACGGACATATCTTCGTTAAAGGCAGAAGCAAGAACATGCTGCTGGGACCTAACGGCCAGAACATCTATCCGGAAGAGATTGAGGACAAGCTCAACTCCATGGCTATGGTCAACGAGAGCATCGTAATACAGAGCAATGACAAGCTGGTAGCTCTGGTTCATCCGGATATGGAAGAAGTTAACAACCTCGGCTTTACAGACGAAGACCTGGAGAACATCATGGAGCAGAACCGCAAGGAACTGAACATGCAGATACCTAGCTTTGCAAAGGTGTCACGCATCAAACTTCATAATCAGGAATTTGAAAAGACAGCCAAGAAGTCTATCAAGCGTTACCTCTATCAGAACGCAATCTAGAGACAGGCCCTATCTGCTGACAGATTATCAGCAGATAAGGTCTATCAGCAGCAAACGGACTTCAGTACGAGAAAAATATAAAAAAGCAAATCGTTAAATAACAAGAATATGGAGATTCCAAGCTTTAACGCACTAATCCAAAAGAGCATCGTAGACCATTGGGATATGGATGCTCTGACAGACTACAAGGGAGCAACCTTGCAGTACCATGATGTAGCACGCAAAATTGAGAAGCTACACATCATGTTTGAGAACTCTGGTGTAGTAAAGGGCGACAAGATAGCACTTTGCGGTCGAAATAGCGCAAACTGGGCTGTAGCCTTCCTTGCTACCCTTACTTATGGTGCCATTGCCGTACCTATCCTGCATGAATTCATGCCAGACCAGATTCACAACATCGTAAACCACAGCGATGCCAAACTGCTCTTTGTGGGTGATGTTGTAGCTACACAGATTGATGCAACGAAGATGCCGGGTCTTGAAGGCATCATCTATATACCGGATTATTCACTTGTCGTTTCACGTACCGACAAGTTGACTTATGCGCGCGAACACCTCAACGAGATGTTCGGTATCAAGTATCCTAAGTACTTCCGCAAAAACCATGTCAACTACTATATGGAACAGAATCCGGATGAGTTGGCTATGATCAATTATACCAGCGGCACAACCGGTTTCTCCAAGGGAGTAATGGTTCCATACCGTGCACTCTGGGGCAATGCAGATTTCGCTGAGGACGTACTGGGTAAGAAGATTAAGCCGGGAGATTCTGTCATCAGTATCCTGCCGATGGCCCACATGTACGGCATGGCGTTTGAGTTTATCTTCGAATTCATCAAGGGCTGCCACGTCTTCTATCTCACCCGCATCCCTAGTCCAGCCATCATCGCCGAGGCATTCGGCCGCATCAAGCCAGCCGTCATCATAGCTGTACCTCTGGTTATCGAGAAGATTATCCGCAAGAAGGTATTCCCTAAGATCCAGAACAACCGCATGCGTATGCTGCTCCACATGCCTGTAATCAGCAAGAAGGTGAAGGAGAAGATATGCGACCAGGTATCCAATGCCTTCGGTGGCAACTTCTACGAGGTGATTATCGGTGGTGCAGCCTTTAACCAGGAAGTGGAAAGTTTCCTCCATAGCGTAGGTTTCAAATATACCGTGGGATATGGCGCAACAGAATGTGCCCCTATCATCTGCTACGAGGATTACAAAAACTTCGTACCGGGCTCTTGCGGTAAGGCTGCCCTCCACATGATGGTCCGCATCGACAGTCCTGATCCTGAGAATGTACCGGGCGAAATCCTTGCCAAGGGTCCTAACGTAATGTTGGGTTACTATAAGAATGAGGAAGCTACCAAGCAGACCATCGACGAGAACGGATGGTATCATACAGGCGACCTCGGAACCATGGATGGTGACGGCAACGTCTTCATCAAGGGTCGTAGCAAGAACATGCTGCTCGGCGCAAACGGTCAGAATATCTACCCTGAGGAGATTGAGGATAAGCTCAACTCTTTGGCTCTGGTAGCGGAAAGCGTGGTTGTACAGAAGGGCGACAAGCTCATTGCTCTGGTTCACCCAGACTATGATGAAGCTCAGACCCTGAATCTCGGTACCAACGAATTGGCAGATGTCATGGAGCAGAACCGCCAGGAGCTCAACACCATGATTCCTGCTTACAGCAAAGTATCAGAAATACGTATACATGAAGATGAGTTTGAAAAGACTCCTAAGAAGAGTATCAAGCGATTCCTCTATACGGCAGAATAAAAAAAGTGTGACTTCAGAACATTGAAGTCACACTTTTTTATTTTATGATTATAATAAAGTATTCGAGCGGATTCTGGACAGCGTTTCCGGAGTCATCTGCAGATAGCTTGCGATATAGGTGAGCGGAGCACGCAGAACCACCTGTGGGTTCATTTCGCACAGGCGCTTATATTTATTAGGTGCCGACTCAAATCGCATCAGATCTGCATGAATCTGAGACTGAATCAAACTCTCTTCCAGTATTTTACGATAAAGCATCTGGATATTGACATTACGCATAGCAGCCGCCTCCAGCTTCTTCTTCGGTAGCATATACACCAGCGTAGGCTCCAAAGCTTCCACCTGCAGGTGGGTAGGCTCTTCCTTAAAGAGGCTCTCAATGCACATAAAGATGGAATGATCCACACCCAGATGCTCGGTCACCTCCTTGCCATTCTTAAAGTAAAATTGGCGTACCAATCCCTTCTCGATGTACGAGATACCCATGCACTGTTCACCTTCAGGCAAGATCATCTCGCCCTTGGCATACTTGATAGGCTCAAGGATATCTTCCACCACATCGAGTTCATCATGAGTCATCGTACTATATTTACGCGCCAGTTCGCGCGCAATATCACGCTTAGGGGTAATTACTTTAAAGTCTGCCATAATACTTAACCTCCTTTTCCATTATACTTATATTAAATCATTAGTCGAGTTTGAGCACAGCCAGGAAGGCTTTCTGTGGAACTTCCACATTACCAATCTGCTTCATGCGTTTCTTACCCTTCTTCTGCTTCTCAAGCAACTTGCGCTTACGGCTTACGTCACCACCATAACATTTGGCAGTAACATCCTTGCGCACCTGCTTAACAGTCTCACGTGCCACAATCTTGGCACCGATAGCTGCCTGGATAGCAATATCGAACTGCTGACGAGGTATGAGGTCCTTCAACTTCTCGCACATTCTGCGGCCGAAGCTCACAGAGTTATCGCGGTGAGTCAAAGTACTCAATGCATCTACAGGCTCTCCATTCAACAGGATATCGAGCTTCACCAGGTCGGAATGACGGAATGAATCGATATGATAGTCGAACGAAGCATATCCCTTGGAGATACTCTTCAGCTTGTCATAGAAGTCGATGACGATTTCTCCCAATGGCAACATGAAGTGGAGCTCTACACGGTTTCCACTCACATATTCCTGGTTGATGAGTTCGCCTCGTTTATCCAGACAGAGTTTCATGATAGGTCCAATATAATTGGTAGCCGTAATGATGGTTGCCCGGATATATGGTTCCTCAATATGGTCTATCAGAGTTGGGTCTGGCAATCCGGAAGGATTGTGAACCTCTTTCTCACCGCCCTGCTTGTCGTATACCATATAAGATACGTTAGGTACGGTAGTGATGACATCCATATTAAACTCACGGTCCAGTCTCTCCTGTACGATTTCCATGTGGAGCAAACCGAGGAATCCGCAACGGAAACCGAAGCCCAAAGCCACAGAACTCTCTGGCGAGAAAGTCAATGAAGCATCATTGAGCTGCAGTTTTTCGAGCGATGCACGCAGATTCTCGTAATCGCTAGGATCGATAGGATAAACACCGGCAAAGACCATAGGTTTCACTTCCTGGAAACCCGCGATCGCCTTGTCACAAGGACGGGCGATATGGGTAATGGTATCACCCACCTTAACCTCGGTAGCATTCTTGATACCCGAGATGATATAACCTACCTCACCGGTACCCAATTCCTGGCGTGGAATCATATCCATCTTCAATACACCGATTTCATCTGCATCATATTCCATGCCGGTATTGAAGAACTTCACCTTATCTCCCTTACGGATCACGCCATTCTCTATCTTGAAATAGGCGATGATGCCGCGGAAAGAGTTGAATACAGAGTCGAAAATCAAAGCCTGAAGCGGTGCCTTCTCGTCTCCTACCGGAGCAGGAACACGATTAACAACAGCTTCCAGTATATCTTCTACACCCTCACCGGTCTTACCTGAAGCACGGAGAATATCTTCATGCTTACAACCGATCAGGTCTACTATTTCATCTTCTACCTCATCAGGCATAGCTGAAGGCATATCTATCTTATTGATTACCGGAATAATCTCTAGGTCGTGTTCGATAGCCATATAGAGGTTTGAAATGGTCTGTGCCTGAACGCCTTGAGTTGCGTCAACAACCAGCAGTGCTCCCTCGCAAGCAGCGATGGAACGGGAAACTTCGTATGAGAAGTCAACGTGTCCCGGAGTATCGATAAGATTCAGGATATAGGTCTGTCCATCCTTTGCCTTATATTCCATTTGGATAGCGTGACTCTTGATCGTGATACCACGTTCTCTTTCCAAATCCATATCATCAAGCATCTGTCCTTCAGTAATCTTGATGGTCTGAGTCTTCTCCAGAAGTCGGTCTGCCAAGGTACTTTTACCATGGTCTATATGTGCAATAATGCAGAAATTTCTTATTTTATTTATATTCTCCATATAATTTTCTCTCTTTAGAGTGCAAAGATAGTATTTTTTTTCGTATCTTTGCACAAAATATTGAAAATAATAGAGATTTTTAGATAAAAAATAGAAAAATCATGAAGAAAAAGTTGATTTACATCGGTATTTTTGCTTCTTTGCTCGTTTCTTGTACAGAAAGTCTGGAGGACAAAGCGGCTCGTGAAGCAAAGGAATATACTGAAAAATACTGTCCTACTCCATACGTCAACGACGCCAGGACTGACAGTGCTGCATTTGATAAAACCAAGAAGATGTATACGTACTATATCTCTTTGAGAAACAAGGCAGATAACAAGAAGGCGATTGATGCCAACAAGGGTAAACTCCATAAGATTCAGAAGGAAGCCCTGGACAACAACCCTGGTCTGAAGAAATATAAGGAAGAGCACTTCACCTTCCGTTTCGTATATCATTCGGCTAAGAACCCGAAGGAGGTGTTGCTGGATGATATCTTCAAGTATTAGGAAAGACACGGAGTACTAGTAGTAAAAAAGGCACGGATCACTAGTAGTAATCCGTGCCTAAAATACTATTAATATCCCATTTCCTGCAAAGCTGTCGCCAACTGGTCTGGACAGCTTGTAGGCTTATTGCCACAAGTGATACCCTTCAGTCGGGCGATGACCTCCTTTGCCTTCATGCCTTTAATCAAAGCACAAACGCCCTTGGTATTGCCATCGCAGCCTCCGATGAACTGGGCATCCTGCACATTTCCATCTTCATCTATACTGATGCAGATGTATTTTGAGCAGGTGCCATGAGTCTGATAAGTTACCTTCTGCAACTTATCCTGTTTGTCTTGCTGCAACATAATGCTTATTCTGCGTCTGCAGGAATTTCTGGCTTCATGTTGGTATATACAGTCTGAACATCGTCAAACTCTTCCAACTTCTCAACCATCTTGTCGATAGTTTCGCGCTCCTCAGGAGTTACATCCTTCAAATCGTTAGGGATGTAAGTGAACTCAGCACCAGTTACCTCGAAACCCTCAGCCTCCAGGTGCTTCTGAATCTCACCGAAGCTTGTAGGAGCACCATAGATAGTGATTTCGTTGTTCTCCTCATCCTCATCAAACTCATCTTCTACGCCGTAGTCGATCAGGTCGAGAATCATCTCATCCATATCCAGACCTTCCTTCTTCTTGAATGTGAACACAGCCTTGTGGTCGAAGAGGAAAGACAGAGAACCTGTTGTACCCAAGTTTCCGCTGAACTTGTTGAAGATAGAACGAACGTCAGCAACAGTACGTGTAGTGTTGTCTGTCAGAGTATCAACGAAGACAGCCACTCCGTGAGGGCCATATCCCTCGTATGTTACTTCCTTGTAATCGCTGGTATCCTTGCCACAAGCGTTCTTGATGGCACGAGCGATGTTATCCTTAGGCATGTTCTCACGCTTACAGTTAGCGATGATAGCACGCAATGATGGGTTGTTCTCTGGTTCTGGACCGCCTGCCTTCACAGCAATAGCAATCTGCTTACCCAACTTAGTAAATGTCTTGGCCATGTGGCCCCATCTTTTCAGCTTTGTAGCTTTACGATATTCAAATGCTCTTCCCATTGGAATAAAATTTTAAATGTTTATCGTTTGTTTATAATATTATCTTAATTCTGCACTGAGCACCTTCTGCATTATCTCAATTCTGCATTGAGCTTGCTTGTAAGGTTGGCTATGAGCTTCTTCATGATAGCATCTATCTGCTTGTCATTCAGAGTCTTCTCCTCATCCTGCAGGATGAAGTTAACGGCATAACTCTTCTTGCCCTCTGGCAAATGCTCACCCTCGTAAACATCGAAGAGAACAACGCTCTTCAGAAGTTTCTTCTCTGTCTGACGGGCAATCTGCTCAATCTGAGCGAACTCTACATTCTTGTCTACGAGCAATGCAAGGTCGCGGCTCACTGAAGGATACTTGCTGATGTCGGTGTAAGTAAGGTTCACCTTCTTCACTGCCTTCATCAGGTTATCCCAGTGGATATCAGCATAGAATACATCCTGCTCGATATCGAATGCCTTCTTCAACTTCAGGCTCAGGATACCCAGTTCTACCAATACCTTTCCGGCACGGGTCTCGTAATTTACGCCCTTAGAGAAGATGTTATTGTCGCTGTGCTTGATAACCACGTTGTTCTGTGGCATACCCACACGGCGGAGAATATTCTCTACCACAGCCTTCAACTCGTAGATGCTGCTCTGCTCATCAGCATGAGCCCAACTGCCCTCTACACGCTTACCGGTGATGAAAAGTGACATGTGAGCCTCCTGAGAGTAAGCCTTGATAGGACTCTCCTCGCTCCACTTCTCCTTATTATGTATATAGGTGTTACCCACCTCGAAGAACTTCAGGTTCTGGCTCTTATGGTTGATGTTGCGAACCACGCTCTCCAAACCACCGAACAGCATTGTCTGGCGCATCACACCGAGATCAGCACTCAATGGGTTCATCACCTTCACGGTTGTCTCGTTAGGATACTTGTTGAGGTCGAAGTCGGTATAGTAGCTAGCCTTGCTCAGAGAGTTGTTGAGAATCTCCATGAAGCCCTCGCCTACCAACTGCTCTGCCACGAGGTTCTGGCTGTGATAAGCCTTATCCTCATCGCCCTGAACAGTCAGGGAGCTCTTCAACTGGGTTGGAATCTCCACATTATTATATCCGTAGATACGGAGAATATCCTCTACCACGTCGCAAGGACGCTGAACGTCTACACGATAAGCAGGAACCAGGAGGTCGATACCCTCAGCATCCTCCTTCACAATCTTCATCTCGAGAGATGTGGCAATGTTCTTGATGGTCTCAGCACCAATCTCCTTACCGATAAGGCGATGCGCATACTCATAGTTCAGACGAACAGGGAAATCATGCATTGGCTCTGGATATACATCCTTGATTTGCATGGAAATCTTACCGCCAGCCAACTGCTTGCAGAGGATGGCAGCCTGCTTCAATGCATAAATCTGTCCGTTTGGATCTACACCACGCTCAAAACGGTAGCTGGCATCTGTACTCAAACCATGACGGCGAGCGCTCTTGCGGATCCATGTTGGATGGAAGTAAGCACTCTCCAAGACTACATCCTTGGTTGTCTCGTAAGTACCAGAACCCTTACCGCCGAAGATACCGGCGATACACATAGGCTCCTCAGCATTGCAGATGCTCAGGTCGTGCTCACCCAAGGTATGCTCCTCGCCATCGAGAGTAACAAACTTGGTGCCCTCTGGCTGAGTGCGGACCACAATCTTATGACCGGTAACCATGTCTGCATCGAAGCAGTGCAATGGCTGGCCGTATGCCATCATGATGTAGTTGGTGATATCCACGATATTGTTGATAGGTCGCAAGCCGATGATGTTCAGCTTATCCTGCAACCACTTAGGACTTTCCTTCACCTCACAACCGGTGATGCTTACACAGGCATAACGCTTGCAAGCCTCAGTATTCTGAATTTCAACATCGATAGGAAGATTCTCGTTGTCTACCACAAACTCATCGCAAGATGGGCGATGCAAGCTTGTCTTGTAGCCATTCTGCTTCAACCAGGCATACAGGTCGCGGGCTACACCCCAGTGACCGAGCGCATCAGCACGGTTGGCTGTGATATCAATCTCGATGAGCCAGTCGCTCTCCAGGTGATAATACTCAGCAGCAGGCTGACCTACCGGAGCATCTTCTGGGAGTACGATGATGCCGTCGTGAGAGGTACCTACACCAATCTCATCCTCAGCACAGATCATACCCAGACTCTCTACACCGCGGAGTTTGCTCTTCTTGATGGTAAAACTCTGGTCGCCATCGTAAAGCACGCAGCCCAAATCAGCCACGATAACCTTCTGACCTGCAGCAACATTAGGAGCGCCACAGACAATCTGCTGAGGTTCGCCCTTGCCCAAGTCAACGGTTGTAACATGGAGGTGATCACTGTTAGGATGCTCCTCGCATGTCAATACTTTACCAACATAGAGACCTTTCAGTCCGCCCTTGACAGACTGAACTTCTTCCAAAGCGTCAACTTCGAGTCCGCAAGAGGTCAACGCGTCCGCAGTCTCCTGTGGTGTCAAATCGAAATCGACGTATTCTTTAAGCCATTTGTATGAAACGTTCATTATAATGATTTTTTATTTTATTTCTATTTTGAAAAACCCGAAGAAACATCAATCGGGCTATGCATGTTCTAAAACTCTGCAAAAATACAAAAAAAAATGCATATAAACAAATAACATTCGCCATTTTTGCACTATTTAAAATAAATACATGCAAAAATGGCGAATGCCTTGGTTTTTATTCGAAAACTTCGTCGATGCTGCCACCTCCTACTTCCTCAAAGTCATCTTGTTCGGCTGCCTTGCGGGAACAAGGATCGTAGTCTTCCGGCAAATCGAACTTGATAGCAGGACTGATACCCAGCGACGGGTCAGCATAAACCTTCTTCATGAATATCGCCCAGATAGGCAAAGCCATGGTAGCACCCTGACCCATACTCATGGAATCGAAGTGGATATCACGCTCCTCACCACCTACCCAGCAGCCACTTACGAGTTGTGGAGTAAAGCCGATAAACCAACCGTCGCTGTTGTTATTGGTAGTACCGGTCTTGGCGCCAATCTGTCCTTCCAGGTTATAACGGTAGCGCAGTCTTCCTGCCGTACCATTATCCACAACGCCCATCAGCATGGTGAGCATCTTCATGGCATTATCGGCACTGATCACCTCGTTCATACGTGGCTGGAAGGTAGCAATCGTATTACCTTCATTATCCTCGATACGGCTCACAAACATGGGAGCAGTACGGATGCCGTGGTTGGCAAATACGGTATAAGCGCTCACCATCTCGCTGACACTTACCTCACATGGTCCCAGACAGAGACTCATGGAAGCATGGATATCAGGACTGTTGATGCCGAAGTCACGCAACATCTGTACGAACTGCTGCGGATTGAGCTTACTCATCAGATAAGCACTCACCCAGTTGCTACTCTGTGCCAACCCCCAACTCAGCGGTACCATCTGTCCGGCACGTGAATGGTTGGCATTGCGAGGTGTCCACGGACGACCTGCCACCATATAGGTCTGCTGACGGTTAGGCGCCAGATCGCAAGGCTGGAAGCCGTTAGACATCGCCAGACTGTAAAGGAATGGCTTGATGGTAGAACCCACCTGCCGGCGTCCCAGACTCACCATATCATACATGAAATGAGTATAATCCAATCCACCCACATACGCCTTCACAGCACCCGTTTTAGGATCCATGCTCATAAAACCGCTACGCAGAAAACTCTTGTAATAACGGATAGAATCGAGCGGACTCATCAGCGTATCAATATCACCATGATAGGTAAATACGGTCATTTCCTGCTTCTTGCGGAATGCCGCCTTGATTTCATCCTCAGAATATCCCGCAGCCTTCATCGTACGGTAACGCTCACTCTGGGTGATACTGCGGTTCAGTATACTCTTAATCTGTTTCGGTGTCAGCTTATCGCTGTATGGCGAGCTTGGTTTGCGGGCGATCTCCGCACTGAAGCGAGGCTGCAGATAGCGGGCTACATGCTGATACATAGCCTCTTCCGCATACTGCTGTATACGGCTATCGATAGTTGTAAACACCTTCAGTCCATCACTGTATACATTATATGGCGAACCATCCTTCTTATAGTTCTTGTTGCACCATCCATAGAGCGGATCATTCTCCCACTGGGTAGAATCCACCACAAACTGGGCACGGTTCCAGGATGGATAATCACTGCGCTCCGGACGCTTAGCCATCATATACTGGCGAAGGAACTCACGCAGATAAGTAGCCGAACCATCCTTATGGTCGGTACGGTGGAAATTGAGTGTCAGCGGCTCAGCAGCATACTGGCTATACTCGCTCCGGCTCAGATATCCCGCCTTCACCATCTGCGAAAGAACCACATTTCTGCGCTCCCTCGCTCTCTCCGGATAGCGAACCGGATTGAAGAGCGACGGATTCTTGCACAGTCCGATGAGCGTTGCCGACTCACAGAGGGTCAGATTCTTCGGTTCCTTATTAAAATAGGTATTGGCCGCCGTCTTGATTCCTACAGCATTGTGCAGGAAATCGAAGTAATTGAGATAGAGAGCCAGGATCTCCTCTTTGGTATAATAGCGTTCCAGCTTCACCGCAATCACCCACTCTATCGGCTTCTGCAACAATCGTTCCATCGTACTGCCTGCCTTCTCAGAATAAAGCTGCTTGGCGAGCTGCTGCGTGATGGTACTTCCACCACCCGCATTAGTCTGTCCCAGGATACCACGCTTGACGATGGCACGTCCCAGTGCACGGAAGTCGATACCTGAATGCTCATAGAATCGCTCATCCTCAGTAGCCACCAGTGCCTTTATTAAATAAGGTGACATTTTCTTGTAAGGAATCACGATACGGTTCTCCTTGTTCAGGTTCCACGTACCAAGCACCTTGCCATCGGCAGAGTAAACCTGGGTGGCAAATCTGTTGATAGGATTCTGCAGATCCTCGATGTCGGGCATGTAGCCAATCATTCCAAACCAGATGGCAACAAAGGCAAGAACTACCGTGAGTATTCCGGTGCCGAAAACAGCCCATAAAATATGTATAAATCGCTTTCTCATCACTATTTCTTTAAATATTTGTGCAAAATTACATAAAAGTTTTGACTTATCGCACATAAATCAGATTTTTTATGTAACTTTGGGGGCGATTTTAGAACATTCAATCATATTTCAAATGGAAAAACATAATTTTGTGACCATTGCAGACCTTTCCAAGGAAAAAATCATGTACCTCCTGGAAATGGCGCAAGAGTTCGAAAAGCACCCGAACAGGGAGTTGTTGAAGGGAAAGGTCGTAGCGACCCTTTTCTTCGAGCCATCTACTCGTACCCAACTCAGTTTCCAAACCGCTGCCAACCGTCTTGGTGCCCGTGTCATTGGTTTCTCTGATGCCAAGACATCCAGCACCACCAAGGGTGAGACCCTCAAGGATACCATCCTGATGGTAAGCAACTATGCCGATGTAATCGCCATGCGCCATTTCATCGAGGGAGCAGCCCAGTATGCCAGTGAGGTAGCACCAGTGCCTATCGTAAATGCAGGCGACGGCGCTCACATGCATCCTTCACAGTGCCTGCTCGACCTCTACTCTATCTACAAGACCCAGGGTACCCTGGAGAACTTAAACATCTATCTTGTGGGTGACCTCAAATATGGCCGCACCGTTCACTCACTTATCACAGCTATGCGCCACTTCAATCCTACCTTCCATTTCATCGCACCTAAGGAACTCGCCATGCCAGAAGAGTATAAACTCTACTGCAAGGAAAACAATAAAAGTCAATTAGTGGTTGCGGCTATCGAGAACGGTACCGTAATCGACCATATACCAGCCGAAAAGACCTATCAGGTAGTAAATCTGCTCCAGTTGGAGAAGATGGAGACTCCTGTTACTATCGGCTACAACCTGCCAAGCAAGAAGATTGGCAAGAAGGGCATCATCAAGGTTGCCAACAAGTATTTTACCGATGAGGAAATCAACCGACTCTCTGTCGTTGCGCCTAACATCGGACTAAGTATCATCAAAGACTACGAAATCGTAGAGAAGAAGACTGTCAAGACTCCTGATACGCTGAAAGGCATCGTAAAGTGCAACAACCCTAAGTGCATCACCAACAACGAGCCTATGCAGACCCTCTTCCATACCGTAGACAAAGTGCTCGGTATCGTACGTTGCCACTACTGCGACAAAGAGCAGCAATTGGGCAAAGTAGAGCTCTGCAAATAATAAAAACAGGTAGTTTATAACAAAAAGTAAGCAATATCACTCAAAATGTTACGATTTATTTGGTAGTTTGAGAGATATTGCTTATTTTTGCATCCGATTTCATTAAACATCAACCATAAAAAGTAAAGGGAAATGGTAAAAGATCAAGAGATTTTCGACTTAATCGAAAGAGAACATCAGCGCCAGCTGAAGGGTATGGAGCTTATCGCTTCTGAGAATTTCGTGAGTGACGAGGTGATGAACGCTATGGGTTCTTACCTTACTAACAAGTATGCCGAGGGTCTGCCAGGCAAGCGTTATTATGGCGGATGCCAGGTAGTTGACATCGTAGAGAACCTCGCCATCGAGCGTGTAAAGAAGGTGTTCGGTGCTGAGTATGCCAACGTACAGCCTCACTCTGGTGCACAGGCTAACGCTGCTGTTCTGCTTGCCGTATTGAAGCCAGGTGATACCTTCATGGGCTTGAACCTCGACCACGGCGGGCACCTCTCTCATGGTAGCCACGTCAATACATCCGGTATTCTCTACAACCCTATCGGTTACAACCTGAACAAGGAAACAGGCCGTGTAGACTACGACGAGATGGAGAAACTGGCTCTTGAGCACAAACCAAAACTGATTATCGGTGGTGGTAGCGCTTACAGCCGCGAGTGGGATTACGCCCGCATGCGCAAAATTGCCGATGAGGTAGGCGCTCTCCTCATGATTGATATGGCTCACCCTGCAGGTCTGATTGCAGCCGGTCTGCTCGACAACCCATTGAAGTATGCGCACATCGTTACTTCTACTACTCACAAGACCCTTCGTGGTCCTCGTGGCGGTATCATCCTGATGGGCAAAGATTTTGACAACCCATGGGGTTTGACTACCAAGAAGGGCGAGGTTAAGAAGATGAGCATGCTCTTGAATTCTGCCGTATTCCCAGGTCAGCAGGGTGGTCCGCTGGAGCACGTCATCGCTGCCAAGGC
>PPYF01546818.1_pt1 | contig 13386 bp, 13 predicted proteins | sample 1559871 | NCBI WGS metagenome assembly PPYF01 (sample SAMN08240021, study PRJNA423297) | Human gut metagenome, whole genome shotgun sequencing project. | reverse complement strand
GTCATGACGAGAACTACTCATCACTTTTCGTAGAAAATTCACATCCGGAGACCTTACATCGAGACATGTGTATCGCATGATCCGGGAGTTCGTGGATTTTGCCAATGTATTTAACTAACTTTCAATTTACCGTTCCTCTCCCAGGAAAAACAGCGCCAGTGTTCCGGGACCGGAATGGGATCCAATGGTAGGTCCGACATAATTGATCAGGAAGCTGTCGATTCCGAACCGCTCCTTCACCAGGTCTCTTACCAGTTCTGCCGCCGGAAGATCATCCCCGTGGCTGATGAACACAATATCATTCTGATCACGGTAAGAACCCATTTTCTCTTCCATATAATCCACCAATGCATGCAGGGATTTTTTCCGTCCTCTCACCTTGCCGATGACAATCAGATGTCCTTCATCATCCACATGGAGCTTGGGTTTAATACCTGCTAATGTTCCCACGACTGCTGTCGCCCTGCTGACACGACCCCCGCGATAGAGATGATACAGATCATCCACGGTAAATACATGCACCAGATGCAGACGATTATTTTTTACCCACTCTGCCACTTCTTCCAAGGACTTACCCTGGTCTCTTAAGTTAACTGCCTTATGCACTAACAGTCCCTCTCCCAAAGAAGCACACAGGCTGTCAATGACAATGATCCTGCAATCCGGCTGTTCCTCCATAATCTCTTCCGCTGCTACGCGCATACTGTTATAGGTACCGCTCAATCCAGAAGAAAAGGCGATACACAGGATCTCTTTGTTCTCCTTTAAATATTTCAGGAAATGATTCTTTGCTTCCTCCGGATTCACCTGGGAAGTGGTGGGCATTTTGCCGTTTCTCATCAGTGCATAGAACTCTTTCTCGGGAAGTTCCTGTCCCTGCCCATAAGTCACACCATCCATAATATAACTGAGATTTATACATCCAAGGTCATGTTCTTGCAGATATTCTGCGGGGAGATCTGCTGTACTGTCTGTAACGATTTTAAACATTGATTGCCTCCTGATATTATAAATTTTATGGCTCTTCTTTTGCGCCATTATATCATTGACAAGCAACCTTTTCAATTTTGCCAGCAAAAGTGATACATTTTGTCACATTTAGTATCCTCATAACTAAGTTCCATCCGTCCATCGACATACTGCATGTTCTGTGGCATAAAAAGTCCCCCTTTGGGTACATATCACAACTTCATCATGTCCCATTCGGGGGATTTTACTCTTATGAATTATTTTGTAGTACTTCCGAAGCCACCGTTGCGAATGCCTTCCGCATCATCGTCCTCTGTGATACCGTACTGCATGAAAATTCCCTGGGCAAATCCGGTTCCCGCAGGGACCTCCACTGTCTTGCCTTCGTTAGAATCATTGGTGATCTTCATGAAAATATGACCTTCATTGTCCGAGAAAAAATAATCACTGTCAATGATGCCCACGGTATTGTTCATCTGCAATCTGTACTTAAAGCCCAGGCCGCTTCTGGGGTAGATCTGCAGTACCCAGTCTTCCTGCATCTCCGCCCGGATACCGGTCGGGATCTTGATAGTCTCTCCGGGTGCCAGTTGAAAAGTAAACGGAGCAAAGAAATCATATCCGGCGCTTCCTTTTGTAGCTCTCTTCGGAAGCTTCAGAGCCTCGTACATTTCCTTGATCTGTTCCTCCGTATACTTCGGATATTCCTCCTGCATGGCAGTCATAAACTGTGCAGGACTCACAAAATGAAATTTAGCAATTCTATGCATGGTTAATCTTTCCTTTACTTATAATCTCCGCAGTGCAGTACTGCATCTAACGGATGTTCTCCGGCAAGTGTCTTCTTCACATCGATCACCCGCTGGTTCTTACTGCCCTTCCACAGAAGCTTTACATCTTTTTCTTCCACATGGAACTCTCCGTCCACCACGACATCCACATATTGCATGATCGGCAGATCGTAGATGTCCTCCCAGCTGTCTCCGGTATACATCCAGATCGTCTTTGTGGGGTATTTTTCTCTGATCTCCTGCATCAGCTCTCTCACATCAGCGCGGTTCACGGGATGCATGGGATCTCCGCCGGAAAATGTGATTCCGGAAATATATGGCTTCTCCAGCTGTTCAAAAATCTCCTGTTTCGCAGCCTCATCAAATAAAAGTCCTCCGTCGGGATCCCACGTAATGGGATTCTGACATTCTCTGCAGCAATGGTTACATCCTGCTACCCACAGTACGACCCGCAGACCATCGCCGTTCAGCATATCGTCCTTGGTTATATTATGATATCTCATTTATCTGTCCATCCTGTCTCTACATACTCTTACGCTCTGCGATCTCCGCCATCTTGGCATCATTCAGTCTCGTATCTCCGTGTACTCTGGAGTAAGACAGATAGCCGTTCATACGGTCGATCTTGGTCAGATTGCGGCTGCCGCAGACAGGACATACATCCATTTCCAGTTCCTGATGTCCGCAGTCATCGCAATATGCCAGCGACAGATTAACGCCTTCATAGAAACCCATGTCCATAGCTCTGTGGATCAGTGTCTTGATTGCCTCGGTATTATAATCAATCGGATATTTTACATACTGGATCTTGCCGCCGTTGCTCAGATCCCAGAAACGGTTCTCCAGATCCTGTTTCTGAATAGGGGTAATATCCTCTGTCACATGGCAGTGGAAGCTATTGCTGACATATTCTCTGTCGGATACGCCCTCAATAATACCATACTTTTTACGGAACTGCTTTACCTGCAGACCGCACAGATTCTCTGCGGGAGTTCCGTAGATGGCGTACAGGTTGCCGTCCTCTTCCTTATATTCTGAAATTTTCTGATTGATATGCTCCAGTACTTCCACAGCAAAGGCCCCATCCTCTACCAGGGACTTGCCGTTGTAGAGTTCCTGCAGTTCATTCAACGCTGTAATACCAAAACTTGCCGTTGCGGATTTCAGTAACGGTTTGATCTTATCTGTCAGCTTCAGATGTCCGCCCAGGAAACCTCCCTCACAATATGCCAGCGGGTTGGTGGATGCACGCATCTCACCCAGATAAGCATAGGTACGGATGTGGAGCTGACGGATCAATTCCAGATAGTAATCCAGCACTTCGTAGAAGTCTCTGCTCTCTTTTCTCGCTTTTGCCAGGATCATGGGCAGATGCAGGGATACCGCCCCGATATTGAATCTGCCCACGAATACCGGCTGATCCTTATCGTCTGCGGGATGCATGCCGCCTCTCTCATACCAAGGAGACAGAAAAGCTCTGCATCCCATGGGAGATACGATCTTGCCATACTGTTTGTACATGCTTGCCACATAGCCTTTACCTGTCAGGCTCAGCCAGTCGGGATACATGGTCTTGGCAGAGCATTCCACGCCGGCTTCAAATACATCTTCCAGCGGCTTACCGGGGCCGTGCAGATTCTCATCATATAAAAATACGATCTTCGGGAACAGAACGGGCTTTTTATGATCCTTTTTGCCCTGTCCCTTTCTGCGGACTTCCAGCATGGTAATCGTAGCCATTTTTGCAAATTTACCGGTGCCGGTTCCAGCAGTCACAGTAATAAAAGGATAATCGCCACGGCTGCTTGCCACGGTATTAAACTTATATTCCCATCCCTGGAAGCCCTGTTCGAATTCTTTCTTCACATCCGCAAGTGCTTCTCTCTCCGCCACATCTGCGGCTACTCCCAGTCTCTCGTATTTTGCCAGAGCTCTGTTGTAGGATTTCTCGGCGTAAGGCTCTAAGATCAGGTCCACACTGGGTACGGTGAATCCGCCGTACTGCTGGCTGGCAGCGCTTAAGACGATATCGCCGATAACATCAAATGCAACATCCAGAGTCTTCGGCTCGTTATACCAGATGTTGCCCATCTCGAAGCCGCCCGTCAGGACATTCTGTACATCAAAAAGGCAACAGTTCATGGTATCTCTTCTGGCAGACATATCGTGCACATAAATATAACCGTCACGACATGCCTGGATCTCTTCCGTGGTCAGGAAGAATTTCTGATACAGTTCCTTGTTCAGCTGATTAAAGATCAGACTACGCTTGGTAGATACCAGGGCAGAGTCCGTGTTGGCGTTTTCCTTATCTCCGATGTACATGATGGACTGACTCTTTTTATAGACATCATCCAGCATCCGTACAAAATCCTGCTTATAGTTACGATAATCGCGATAGCTTTTTGCGACGATCGGCTTCACCTGCTCTAAGGCACTTTCCACAATATTGTGCATAATGGGAATGGGAACTTCATCCACTTCCAGTTCGTTTACCTTGTCTACCACATACTGGCAGATCTGCTCTTTTTCTTCTTTTGTGAATTTTGTCAGGGCACGGTATGCACTTTTGCCTACTGCACTGATTACCTTCTGTACATTAAAAAGCTCCTTGCTTCCATCTTTTTTTACGACATAGATCTCCCTGTCCGGTCTGAACCGTTTGCCATAATCTTCATTTTCTTCATGGTCATGTTCAAAATTGCTGCTCATATTTCTCTTCCCTTCATACGATAATGTCCGGAAAATGCCCGGATTCTGCTGTATTCCCCTTACTTACGATAGCGTTTGTAAATACCATATATGGTGTTTGTCCGCATCAGATAGCAATATATTGTGGGTGCTAGTTATCAGTATAAAAAAGAATCCCTGCCTTGTCAACGAGGGATCCTTTAGAAAACTATACAAAAAAGGGGGTGAATTTTTGGATAAATTTTTAATCTGCTGTTCCCGACTGTTCCCGCAAAATATCCTGAAGCCACTGTGCATAACGCTTCTGTACTGCTTCCGGCGCTGCGATCCTGGCATCCGGTCCGATTCCCGCAAGCCATCCGAAGAACTGTCCGCTGACGGCCACCTTCGCACGCACCCGGAACACGGTATCGGACATAGGGCGGATATCCACTTCTCTGCCGAACCGGTCCAGTACCACACCGATGAGGCGTTTCGGGAACTCCATGGTTACCACGCTCTCCTCCCCGGCGAACATACCGAAGGTCTGGTTCGTATAGGAGGTCACGTCGATCTGTGAGAACTGTTTTACCCCTTCTCTGGGACTTACCGTCACTTCCACCTGTCCCATTTTGTCCACCCGGTAATGCTTGATAACTTTGGCTTCACTGTCATAGGCGGCCAGATAATAATTCTCATCCCGCCAGATCAGGGCCCAGGGGCTGACGCACTTATCCCCACCGGGTCTTGGCACCAGTTCCTTTCGCAGGTTCCAGTCCAGATACACGAAGGTGATCTGCCTGTTCTCCTGAATGGCACGATGAATGGCATCGATATTATAATAGATGCTCTCATTCTCCGTCTTGATCCTGCCTGCAACATAGACCTGACGCTGTAGCTTGCCGGCATCGTTTTTCCCGGCGATCTGCTCCAGCTTCCGGATCAGATCTCTGGATTTTTTCGTGGTAATGAAGCGGGAGGACTGTACGGCGTCCACCAACAGCTTTAATTCCGGGAGTTCAAACTCTCTACTGCCGAGGTAATAACCACCTCCCAGCCTGCTCTGCACCTGTACCACATCGTAACCGAAGTCCGCAAGACTCTCCATGTCACTGTAAATGCTCTTCCGTTCCGCATGGATTCCCTGATTCTCCAGGTATTTTATAATATCCGGAGTACTCATTGGATGATTCTCGTCCGTGTTCTCCTGCAGCATTTTTATCAGATATAAAAGCTTTAATTTCTGTCCTGACGATTTTGCCATAACCCTTATTCTCCGTCAGCGGACTCCTTTTCCTGTTGCATTCCCTCTTTTTTATTTTTCTTCTTGCGAAGAGTAATTCCAAGGGTAATGGCAACAGCGCCTACTGCCGCGATCACTACCAATACTACCAGATAAGATAAAAATGAATTCAAAAAGCTGACTGCCATATTTTTTCTCCTTTATGCCTTATTATGCTTTCCTAATGTCTTTTCGTGAGGTTCTATTAAATGAAGTATACCAACGATATGGCGCAAACGTCAAGTATTCCCCAAAAGAGTCTGCACCGACCATTTTCCTGTCTGTATAAAGTCTTCCGCCTGCGTCGCAGCTCTCTCCGTGATCTCTTTGTCGTATCCCATGAGAGCCAGCAACCGGATCGCATTTCTAGTGCCTGCCCTCCCAGGTAACAGTTCATAAGGGAAACTGATGTCGCCGTCCCGGATCACTTCCTCAAAATGATAATTGTCATAACAGTCTTTCAATAGTTCCGTCATTTCGATATCGTGGGTCGCAGTAAAACAAAGCACTCCGCTTTCAGACAAATGTATCAATATCTGCGTAGCTGCGGCAATACGTTCCACGGTATTGGTTCCCCGCAGAACCTCATCCACGAAACTAAGCACCGGAGCCGTCTCTGTCTGTGCTGCATCCAGGATCCTTTTAAGGGACCTGATCTCCACAATATAGTAGCTCTCGCCGTTCTGTATACTATCCCGCAGCGCCATGGAAGAAAAGATCCGAAATACCGGAGCGTGATAGCTTTCCGCTGTACAGGTATGAATCGTCTGTGCCAGAACGGCATTTACTGCCACCATTTTTAAAAATGTGGATTTCCCGGAGGCATTAGAACCGGTAAGCAGCACACCTCTGTCTGCCCGGATACTGTTTTTCACAGGATGCGTAAGCAGCGGATGCCATCCGCCTTCCATATGCAGATACACCTTATTCGCATTTTCTTCCAGCTGTGGAATACAGTAACCCTCTAAGGACCTGCGGAAGCCTCCCACCGAGATTGCCATATCCAAATAGCCGGTGATCCCTAACAATCTGTCCACCTCATTGGTCTTTAGTCTTAATTTCCGAAGCATGAGATTAAACTGCCAGATATCCAGATGCAATATCATCCGCAGATAATCCGCTATAATATCTAACGGATTCCCGCCGATCTTCCCCTGATTTCCTGCCATTACCCAAAAGGAACCCCGTTTTAATTCCCACAGGCTTTTCAGCGCCTCGTTTAAATCCTCCAATTCTTTTTTATACACCGGGATCTTCTGTCTGCCCAGTTCCTCACAGACATTGATCATGCGAAGCACATAGGCGAAGCTTGTAATATACGGTTCGATCACTTTTTTCTCACGAAAGTATGTCAATATATGTCCCAGCATACACACCACGATCCCAAGGATCCCTACCGCCGGCTGCACGAATAAAAGTGAGGCAAACAGCAGATACAGAAGATTTAAAAGCAATATCTTCCGATTGTTACGCTCTCCCAGATAGTCGAGATTATCCAGATAATCATAGAGAGAGTATTTCCCGAGATGCCCCAATTTTTTCAGTAACAGTTGTACCCGGATCCTGGTATCATCCTGCTCCAAAAACCATCCGGTCACTTCCTCCAAATGGTCCAGCTTTTCCTTCCCGCAGAAGATATTCCGGAGGGTAAAATACAGGTATTCCTCTCCTGCCGCTGACAATGTCCGGTCGATCCGGCAGAATACCTCATCCATTCCCAGATCGTTCCATGTGATATCATCTAACTGTTTCTCTTCCTTATGTCGTTCCAGATAACTGTCAAGCCTTGCAAATCTCTCCAGCGAATATTCCTTCGGCGGTTCTTTTCCGTAATTTTCCAAAAGAGAGTTCCGGAACATTTTTTCCTCATTTTTTGCCTGCATAAGTTCCTGTACGATCATGAATAAAAATATAAAAAGCAATACACCTGTAAATACAACAAACTCCATATTATCTCTCACTTTTCCGGATATAAGAAGGCAGGCGCCACCCGTGCAGTGCCCGCCCCATATTCTGACCTTTTTTTCTATTTCTTATGTATCAAAATTCTTTATGCGACAATAAAGAACTTTAACAAAAAGATCAGTGATAATACATAGGTAAGTATAGAAACATCCTTTGCCTTACCGGTAAATACCTTGATCACAGTATAGGTGATCAGCCCAAGGCCGATGGCATGTCCGATGGATCCGGAGATCGGCATGGCGATCATCATCAGCGCCACGGGAAGTGACTGGCAGATGTCATCGAAATCTACATTCTTAAGACCTGCTACCATAAGTACACCCACATAGATCAGTGCGGAAGAGGTAGCTGCCGCAGGAATGATTCCGGCGATGGGTGCAATAAAGATACATGCAAGGAACATGATACCGGTAGTCAGTGCAGTCAGCCCGGTACGACCGCCTGCTTCTACGCCGGATGCAGACTCTACGAATGTGGTAACGGTGGAAGTACCGGTTAAGGAACCTGCTACTGTACCTACCGCATCAGATAAAAGTGCCTGCTTCATATTCGGCATCTTGCCATTCTTATCCAGCATTCCCGCACGGCTTGCGGTTCCTACCAGAGTACCGATGGTATCGAACATATCAATGATACAGAAGGTAATGATCAGAGTGATGGCGGTAAACCAGCCAATCTCTGCAAATCCCCGGAAGTCAAACTTAAACAGTGTGGTGGAAGCCATATCTCCAAAAGCAGTGAAGGTGTCAGTGCACCGAAGAAGTCTCTCATAGCATAGAAAGGTCCGCCGTTCTCGGAATAGATACCTGCATTGGAGCCTACACCGATGTTTAACAGCATCAGACCGATGGCAGGTGCAATACCGAGGCGCACGCCCAGAGGAATGGCATCCACGATCTTCTCACGAATGTTCAGTACGGAGAGAACCAGGAACACGATACCTTCGATCAGTACAATGCACAGAGCCGACTGGAAGGATGCTACATAGGTCATTCCGGTAAGGGCTACGATATTGGTTACTACGACTGCGAAAAAACTGTTCAGTCCCATTCCGGGTGCCATGGCAAACGGCTTATTTGCCAGAAATGCCATTACGATGGTACCGATTGCGGATGCAATACAGGTTGCCAGGAAAACACCGTTCCAAAGTTCCGGCATGGTATCCTTGCCAAAACCAGTCAGCAGGTTCGGATTCAGGGCTATAATATAAGCCATGGTCATGAATGTGGTCAGTCCGGCAATGATCTCTGTTTTTGCCGTGGTGTTGTTTTCCTTCAGTTTGAAGATTTTTTCTAACATCTTTTCCCTCCTAAGTATTCTGGGAGCCGCACGGGGAACTCCGTTTCTATGTCTTCTGAGTTCTTTGCTTACTCAGTCAACAGTCTTTTTACGATTTTTTCGCACTTGGCGTAAATGCGCTCCGGATCTTCTCCTACGTTGAACTCTCCGTTACGGTATAGGATCTTACCGCCGATCATGGTCATGCAGACATTAGATTTGCTGCCGCTGTAGACCAGATTCTTTGGAATATTATGGATGGGCTGCATGTTAGGCTGATGCAGATCGATCATGATAAGGTCTGCGTATTTGCCCTTCGCCAGAACATCTGCCCGGTTCAGTCGCATTGCCTTAGCACCATTCACCGTTGCCATCTTCAATACTTCCATGGCATCCATGCTGGCAGCATCCTTCTCTAACAGCTTGCTCAAGCCGGTAACTAAGAACATCTCACGGAACATATCCAGACAGTTGTTGCTGGCAGGTCCGTCGGTTCCTATCGCCACCGGGATCTTATGACGTACATAATCGGCAATAGGTGCAATACCACTGGCTAACTTCGTATTGGATCCGGGGTTCGTGATCACATACATATGATGTCTGCGGAAGACATCCAGATCCTGATCCGTCACATGGACACAATGGAAACCGCCTCCGCCGTAGTCGAACATTCCCAGAGAGTCTAAGAACATGGGCGGTGTCATGCCGTAGCGTGCCTTACACTCTTCCACTTCCTTCTCTGTCTCGGAGATATGGGCATATACCGGTGTCCGGTAATGATGTGCCATTTCCGACACTTTCCAGAGCAGTTCTTTGGAACAGGTATATTCCGCGTGGAAACCAAGCTGGTAGCTGATCAGGGAATTCTTCTTATTCCATTTTAAGAACTCTTCTTCTACCTGCTTCGGGGAAGAGCTGAAATTGTTCAGTCCCGATACCAGTACACAGCGCATGCCCGTATCCAGGCAGGCTTCCGCAATGGTATCCGGAGTCAGATACATATCAAAAATAGATGTCACACCGGAAGTCAGATATTCCAATACCGCCAGTCTGGTCAGGTCATAGATATCCTCTCCGGTCAGTTTTGCCTCTAATGGGAATACCTGCTTGTTCAGCCACTGGTCTAAGGGCATGTCATCCGCCATGGAACGTAAGAATGTCATGCCGGAATGGGTGTGCGCATTTTTAAATCCCGGCATCAGAAGATTTCCCTTGCAGTCCAGTTCAATATCCCAGGCAATTCTCGGGAACTGGGATCTGTCCCATTCCTCCGCTAATTCTTTTTGTTCCGCCACATAGGCTATCTTGTCATTTTTAACCCATATTTCACCATAGAAGACTTCTCTGCCGGGCTCCATGGTGAGAATTCGTGCATTGTATAATCTGATATTCATCTGATCGCATCTCCTCCAAATCCATAGGGAAGTAATTCTTTTAATGTATAGCTTTGATAATCCTGTTCGTTTTTTACCACATAGATCACAAAATCATCCGTGCAAAATTCCTGCATCACCTGTCTGCAGATACCACAGGGATAGGCATATTCCACGGGATCCTCTCCTACGGTTCCACCGGCAATGGCAATAGCGGTAAACGTCCGCTCTCCTTCACTGACAGCCTTGAAAAAGGCAGTGCGCTCCGCACAGTTGGTGGCTCCGTAGGAAGCATTTTCAATATTGCCGCCCAGATATCTGTGTCCGTCCACCGCAAGCAGTGCTGCTCCCACCGTATAGCCGGAATAGGGCGCATAAGCCAGCTTTCTGGCTTCTAATGCCAGTCTCACCAGTTCTGTTTCTTCTGTCTCTGAGATCAAGTTCATCCTTATCTCCTTTTGCCTGTCTATACAAATCTCTTCACGGATTCCGTTACCAGCTTCTTGAATCTGGGTGCCGCCATATCCGCAGCTTCCTGCACTTCTTCATGGTTCAGGGGCTGATCCGTCATTCCGGCCGCCAGATTGCTGATACAGGAAATGCCGCAGATACGCATTCCCATGTGATTGGCTGCAATCGCCTCCACTACAGTACTCATACCTACCGCATCACATCCAAGTGTCCGGAGCATGCGGATCTCTGCCGGAGATTCAAAAGAAGGTCCGGTCAACTGGGTGTAAATACCCTCCTGCAGATAGATGTCGTTCTCTTTCGCGGTCTCGCGGATGATCTGCTGTAAATCCTTGTCATAGACATGGCTCATATCCGGAAAACGCAGTCCCAGCTCGTCGATATTGGCACCGATCAGGGGATTGGGTGCAAATACGGAAATGTGATCTCTGATCAGCATCAGATCACCGGCATGAAAAGAAGTGTTCACGCCGCCTGCCGCATTGGTCAGGAACAGGATCTTGGCACCTAATAGCTTCATCAGCCTGGTGGGAAGTACCACATCCGTCACATCATAACCTTCGTAATAATGCACTCTTCCCTTCATACATACCACTGGGATCTCATCGAGATAACCAAAGATAAATTTACCGGCATGTCCCGGTACGGTGGAGACGGGGAATCCCTCGATCCCGGCATAAGGGATCTCCGTCACCACACGGATCTGTTCCGCATAATCACCTAAGCCCGAGCCTAAGACGATTGCCACCTTAGGTACGAAATCTGTCTGTTTTCTCACACATTCATAGCAGTTTTGTAATTTTGTATATACCTGATTCATCTATGTCCTCCGTTTTACTGTATTTTCATGCAATTTAGCAAATATTCTTCCTGTTTTCCCGAAAAATAAAGCAAAGTCAACAAAGGTATTATACAAAATGAATGGGAAAAAAGCAATCTAAATAATAATACAAACCATTCCACCATTACTGTCGTTTACGATCTTCTGCATGGTATCCTGAAGCTTTAACTGGCTCTCTTCGCCAATAGAAGCAACTTTCGTGGTAATGCCGTCATCCACCAGTTGTTCCACCGTCTTACCGAAGATGTTGGTCTCCCAGATGCCCTGTTCCGCTTCCGCCTGATCGATAAAACGGATCAGATCCTGTGCCTGCTGTTCAGTGCCTACAATAGGAGCAATCTCCGTCTCAATATTGGCGCGGATCATATGTATGGATGGGCTGCTTGCCTTGATCCTGACACCGAATTTATTGCCGTGGCGGATCAGTTCCGGCTTTTCCAGCGCAATGTCTTCTCTGTCCGGTGTCACCACACCATAGCCCTTGATCTTCACCATGGTCAATGCATCCTGCACCTTGGTATATTCTTTTTTCATCCCTGCCAGCTCTTTTAATTTATGTAACAACTGGTACTCATCTTCGACATCTTCCTCCAGCATTCCGGACAACATTTCGTAATAATATCTGTCATCGATTCCTACCTGTATCTGAACGATCCCTCTCCACAGCTGGATTGGATCCATTTTACAGCTTCTTACATAATCCCCCTGCAGCTGCACCGGCTGTTCCGCCACATCCCGGATTTTGTCATAATGATTCATCAACTCCCGAATCTGCTTTAACAGGTCCTGTTTTACAGCATGGTCTATGGGAAGCATATCCATCCATTTGGGAAAATAGAACTCTACCGCTGTCAGCGGGAATTCATATAAAATTTTCTCCAAGATCCGGTGTATGTCTTCTTTTTTTAACTGTTCGCAGTTCACCGGCATTACAGAAACATCGTATTTGCTGCCGATCTCTTCCGCTACTTTTCTGGTCTCCTCTGAATAAGGTTTCTGACTGTTAACCAGCACTAAGAATGGCTTTCCGGACTTTTTCAGTGCCAGGATCGTCTTCTCTTCCGCTCCGAGATAATTGCTTCTGGGGAGTTCTCCGATACTTCCGTCCGTAGTGATCACCAGACCAATTGTGGAGTGATCCCGCATGACCTTATCCGTGCCGATCTCCGCCGCCTGGGTAAATGGAATCTCTTCTTCCGACCAGGGTGTCTTCACCATGCGCTCCGCATCTTCTTCCATATGTCCCGCCGCACCATCGATCATATACCCCACACAGTCAATCAGCCGTACTGACACCTCGATATCATCATTTAATCTCACCTTTGCCGCCTCGCTGGGAATGAACTTCGGTTCCGTAGTTGTAATAGTCTTTCCTCCGGCACTCTGGGGAAGTTCATCCTGTGCCCGCATTCTGGCATGTTCATCCTCCATATAGGGCAGCACCATTTCATCCATAAAGCGTTTGATGAACGTGGATTTTCCCGTCCGCACCGGTCCCAATACCCCTATGTAGATCTCTCCTCCCGTTCTTTGTTGTATATCCCGATACAGATCGTATGTATTCACTGCATAGTCCATAAAAATACCTCCTGCCATTGGTGTTATATGTATATGCAGGAGGCACGCAATTATGAATTGACTTGAGAGTTACGAGCCATGCAAAGTCCAAACAGAAACAGCGATCTGGGAGCTTGCTCACAAGTCGCTGTTTTTGTTTTTGACTTTATACGGCGACAGCCGTCAATG
>PPYF01546218.1_pt1 | contig 13392 bp, 12 predicted proteins | sample 1559871 | NCBI WGS metagenome assembly PPYF01 (sample SAMN08240021, study PRJNA423297) | Human gut metagenome, whole genome shotgun sequencing project. | reverse complement strand
TCCTTTATGCGTTCTTCCTCGCGTTGCCGTTCCTCCTCTTCACGCTTAGCTTTCATTATGGCTTCTGCTTTCTTCGGATTGGCGATAGAGAGGATCTCGGCCTCAACATGTGACTTATCGAAAGACATGCCCTCGACTTCCGACTTCACTACCAGTTCAATCCTATTGAGAGAGTCGTGTAGATTGAAGTTCGCCCTTTGATGTCGCATCCATTTTTCAGGACACGACAAAGCCTCTTTCCACTCCGCAACATTCACACGTATCTGAGAGGAAAAGAGCGTATCAACTTTGTGTTTCTTGTTCTGCACCCTAAAGAAAAGAGTTGCGATTTCGTTCTTCTCGTCCTGCTTGCGGATGAAGAACCGGGAAAGAGATTTTGCCATAGAATCCAAGGTTCGATTCCCTTATGAATCGGACACTGCAAAGTTAGTGACTTTTCCTGAATAGTCACTACAATAGTCACTATAATTTCTAAAACAGCCGCTATCCGCCTAAATTGAAAATTGTTTAATTCGGCTTAATATCAGTGTATTAGTATATAATTGAATTTAATCCGATTGATAATAATTTAACATTTATATTGCTGGTGGCACCACAAAAGACCGCTAATTATCAATGAGTTAGCGGTCTTTTATTCATCTACACCCCTCCTGGTCACCACATCTACTATAAATCATTGAATTATTGAGCTTTATATGCATGGTGGTATAGTACCATCTATTTCTATGACTTCGTATGTCACTGATAATAAATAGAATACTAACATCATTCATCTTCATTCAGCGACATTCATCTCTCATACCTCTCCTCAAAGCTCCAAACTTTAATAGACTTTAACTATATCACAGCCACAAAAATGTGGTGATCTTAGCCAATTTTCCGCCGGGTCACCATGTCAATATCTAAAATATTGTTAAACTATTCATTTGAAAAAATAATGCGATTTTCCCGTACCCCAAGTCATATCAAATAATTGAGTAATTTTGCACTTGAAAAAGTTGATGCTAGTGACTATAACAAATATGCTATTCATATCTAATATTAGGATCAAGCTTCCTAATACGCTTGACAATAGCTGAGTATGTCATTACCCGCGTACAGATAGAAAACATTTCTATTAGATGAACATATAACAATAATAATTCGAATGTTTCGTAAATGGGTTAATATGATATTAACAGTGGCTTTAGGCTGCTGTGTTTGGATTGGTCTCGGTTCAGACTTTTACAATTGGTATTTCAATTCTAAAAGTACACAATGGCTAAGAGATTTATATATTTTCTTAAACTGTAGGACATGGGTTAATATTCCACTTTGTCTAGTCATACTATATTGGGGCGGTCTTGGGATTGTAAGGTTGTTGAAGGATGATGATATTCGTCCTTATCGTATCGGTGTGATTGTTCTCTTATTGGTATTTCTAAATATAAAAAATGATGCAGTATATCCGTGTATAATTGGAGATTTCAAGTTTAATACCTTCTTCAACATCTTATTAGTGTTGTATTTAGGAATTAGTCTTTGTCGCATTGCCAACTATATTTCGGCTAAAAAATCAGGCTCATCTAATTCTAAGGAAATTTCCAGTAACGATGGTTTTACAGTGGATAATGAGCATGAAGAAAAGCTACCGGCCAATGTGAAAAAATATGGAGAAACATTAGCGGATCAGTTAGTATTCACCATGCAGAAACAGCAGCACTCAATCGCGGTAGGAATTACAGGTGAATGGGGTTCAGGCAAGACAACATTTCTGAATCTTTTGAAGAATAATCTTGATAAAAGGGCCGAAATAGTAGAGTTTAATCCATGGATGTGTCAAACTCCAGAGCAAGTTACGCGAGATTTTTTTGCATCACTTCGTCAACAGTTGTCTCAAAAGCATAGTTCTTTATATAAACCAATAAGCCATTATGCAAAATATTTAGAGAAGATTAGGATTTCGATTTTGGGTAGTATTTGGCTTGAAAGCACCTCTCTTATAAAGACTCCAAGTTTGCTCACATTAAAAAATGAACTCTCATCGAAATTTAGTCTCCTTGATAAGCCTGTGGTTATCCTCATTGATGATTTGGATAGATTAGAAAGCAAAGAAGTCTTTGAAGTGTTACGATTGATCCGTAACACAGGAGACATTAATAATACAATTTATATAACGACATTTGATAAAGAATATGTTACATCAGTGCTCAAAGGAATCGGATGCAATACTCCCTCTGCATATCTTGAAAAAATCTTTCCGATTGAACTACACCTTCCTAAACCAGAAGACTATCAAATCTGGGAAGTATTCAAAGAGGAACTGATTGTTCAAGATACAACTGGTCGAGGATTTGCGGAGAAACTTATTAATAGCTTCAGTGGTTCAGACTCAGAGTTAATTCTAAAGATTCTTACAAACTATAGAAAAGTCAAACGGTTTTGCCGACTATTCATGTTGAATGTCAAATTCGTAGCAAAGTATTATCTGAGTGATTTCAAATATCTCGATTTATTTTGGATTGAGCTATTACAATTCTACGATAATCAAACCTATGACAGCCTTGCTCGTGATGCCTCGACACTTCTTTATTACGATTCTTCTTCAAAGCGCTATGTACTCCGGGAAGGAATATATGAAAAGAAGAACTTTAAAGATGAGTTGCATCATTACAAGGACGAAAAAATATGGCAGCCTCTGACACCGAATATTCTCCAGAAGTTGTTTGGCAATTATATTAAAACTGCGCCCCGTAGTATATGCTATCCAGAAAACTTCATGAGATTTTTTGCTATTGGACTTTCTGCACAGAAGTTGTCAGTCAGCGAATTCAAACATCTAGTTGATGGAAAACATGACTATGAACAAGTCATAGATGATTGGATTAATCAAGGAAAGTATATAAGTTCCATTGAATACCATCTGACTGAAACAAAGATTCATACTCTTTCCGAGTCCGAATTGTCAGATTATCTAAATGGCGCATTATATTATGGAATGAAAAAGCAATCTTGGAGAAACAAGAATATTAGATTTTTGATGCTTATATTGGCCAAGGGGAATTTCAACGATGAGAAGGCGGCAAAAGATATAGTTAAACGATGGATACAAGAACAAATAAAGGATGAGAAAAAACTCATAGCTTTGTCTGGTATACTGAAATCTCTTTATGCTACGAAAGAATATGATAGCGAGAATCCTAATGATTACACTATAGATTACAAAGTCTTGTCCAATAATGAAATTGAGTCAATGCTAGTAATTATTACTAAAACCTATTTGGAAAGATACAGTAAGACGGTTAATCCTTTGGATGTATTAAAAAAAGGAACAGAATTGTTTAACCTATTCCATAATTGCTGCTTAGAGATCGAAAGTGTTCCCATTGAAGGTTTCAGCCGGTATATTCAACCATGCTTTGATGTCATAATAAAATTCTTCATAGATAATAACACAAAACCGACTATTGAAGAATACAAAAGTTGTATGTCGGAATTATTCTATGAACACGAGGCAGCTCCTAATAGCTTTGAAAATCCTAATGATTACTACCAATGGCAAGCATATAACGAGGAACGCTTCGACCATCAAATGGCTAGTCATTTTGGCAGCGACTATAATAAAAAGTTGGAGGAGTTCAAATCCAAGTGTTTCCAATCTCCGGCAACAGCAAGTACCAAATTTGATGTTAAGACACCGCAAAAGGCTAAGCAAAAAACTAAAACAATACCCTTATCTTCTAGAAAATCTCGAAATAAAAGAAAAGATTCGAGAAAGGGAAAATAAAAATAATACTTACAGTCGATTAATATATTTGCCAAATAAGAATTGTCATGACTCATTCAACAGGCGTCCCAGAGAAAAACTCAAATTCTCTACTCCTATGACCGAGTTTTTCAAACATTTTCCCTAATATTGCATTTGCCCTTGGACTCTGCCTTTTTCAAAGACAGCGAAATTTGAATACGATTATCTCTCAAATATCATTGAGTTACGAAATGTTATAGTTAACTTTGCAGTTGGATTGGCATCGCCTTTCCACGACATTTTGAAATCAAGAGGCATTATGTCTTCATCTTGAATATGCGAAGCCTGAGAACTTCATTGATAGAAACAAGAGTAGGCGTAATGGTCGCCGCGCATATAGCGTGGGGCTGTTATTCCCACATCTTTTTCTAAAGGTTTTCTCAGGGCCTGCATATTGAGACGTGGATTGCAGTGCCGCGCTTTTTTAATGCTAAATAGACATCTATAAATGAAACAATCGTTCCTAAAAAAACTCATTCATACTCTTTCGGTACTCATTGTAGCTTTGTGCACATTCTCTTATGCAACTGCTCAAAACCCCAATGATTCCATTCCCCGATTCGAAATGGTTTCAGTCGAGGGTAGAATGCCTGAGACTAAACCACAGTTGGCTCAACGTTTGAATGGGTCAAAGGAGTTAATAATTGTATATCCTTCGAATAATTCAATTTTGGATGAAATGATATGCACAAGTCTTTATGAATATTTCTCCGGCTTAGGTATGAAAGTATCGTATCATTATGCCTCTTATGATAAGGAACAAATGCAAGGCAATGTCAATCTGATAAAAGGCAACTGCTCTTTAACTGACATAGATTTTGTAAATGACGCAAACACTTTGGTAATGATTCCAAATTATAATTGGGGGTATTCCGGTTATTTAAATAGGTTAGATATTTATTTAAACATATACGATGTTATTGGCGGAAATTATTGGAAAGAAATAATTGACGGACTAAGCATTGATGCTGAGAAACATAAAATGGATAAAAAAATAATCAAAAAATTGCAGAAACAAGTCACCTCAGAATACATCTACAATCCCGAATTCTCAGTTAGCCCAATACGATTCAAGTACAATTGGAATGAGCGTGATTTTAGAAAGTATTCAGACACGCATCCGAATAAAACTATAGAAGGAATATATGATGTAAATAATGAGAAATTAGGAGTTCATATTGATGATTCTGGACTTCTCTATGTAATCTATCTTTCTGGAAGTAAATCCGATTGGGAAGAGGGTGAATTAAAAGGTTTGTTGGAACCAACATCAACGCAGAATCTATACAAAGGACATATCTCTAATAAACATCATGGAGTACAATCTGTGATGGTTCTATTTGAAAATGGGCTTATTTCTATTAGTACAAATGATGAGGAATTTGTTTCTTATGTAAAGATGTATCCTCAGTCAAATAATCAGGTAGATAATAAGGTTGAAAGATGGTCTGGGACAGGCTTTGCATTAAATAATGGCTATATCATTACTAATCATCACGTCATTGACAATGCGAAAACTATTATCATTCATGGAATTAATGGAGACTTTGATAATACCTATTCTGCTACAGTAGTTGGTATAGACAAGAATAATGATTTGGCACTACTCAAGATTTCAGATTCTTCATTTAATGGATTTGGTTCCATTCCATATTCCGTGTCATCGACTACTTCAGAAGTAGGGGAGGATGTATATGTTTTAGGATATCCATTAACTACTACTATGGGTGATGAAATCAAACTAACAACAGGGATAATTAGTTCGAAGACTGGTTTCCAAGGTGATGTTTCACAATATCAGATTTCTGCACCAATACAACCGGGTAATAGTGGAGGTCCTTTATTTAATAAAAATGGAAATGTCATTGGAGTTGTTAGTGCTAAGCATGAAGGCGCAGAAAATGTAGGATATGCTATTAAGACATTGTACCTACGCAATCTGGTAGACAGCTATGCATCCGTGTCAATCATACCTGCAAAGAATACAGTATCCGCCCAACCGCTTCCTGGAAAAGTAAAAGCCGAAAAGAATTATGTTTTCTTTATCGAATGTTCCAAATGAAATATAAGACCATATCTTTTTATTAGGAGCAGGTTTTTCGGCACCTATGGGATATCCTATTGGAAATCAACTGAACGAACGACTTCAAAGCTATCGCAATTATCCTGTTGGAGTTTCTCCCAATGGAAAGTTATTCTTTCTTAATCCGAATCATCAAGATGGCACCATAGGGAATCCGTATAAAGTTTATCTGGAATGCTGCATTCGATTAATAGAAGAGTATTCCAAGTGGAAGATATTCGACTACGAAGAATTCTTTGAATTCCTTGCTCACAAAAAATATTTATCAGAACCAGTCTTTTTAGAGATATGTAAATCACTAATCACAGATATCGTAAACATAGACAATATCAAGTCAAATATTGATGCTCTCTATAATCAAATAGTGTCATCACTCCTGAGGGATGGTGAAACCAGAATTTGGTATGATAATATGCCTAATCATATCGGGGAAATAGATGAATATGATGGATTTTTGAACTTATTAAAGGAATGGAAGCAGGATTCAGTTATACACGTTCATACACTAAATCATGATATGTTGTTTGAGTCCTTCAATAGAACCGACTATATCTCTGGTGAAATCTGTGATGGTTTTGAAGAGATAGGATCAGACTACTATGGCAATTTACGAACGAGGGACAATCGGATTTATCGTGTTAGGCTCGAGAGATTTACAGGGATTTATAATAGAAACATCCGTTTGTATAAGCTTCATGGAAGCTTGGACTATGTTTTATATTATAGAAAAGGTGGTGACGGTATAACTTTAGTTCCAGACAAATATGTGAAGACGAGATATGGCATAGGTTATGATGATCTGCTAAGGGATACGCATATAGGAGATACTTACGAGCAGTATCCATTTGCGTATCATGCTAATTATCTAACAGGCACTTCTTCTAAAATTCGGAAATACGAAGACCCATTCCTTTTTAAGCCTTTATTTGAGTCATTCAAGTGGAACTTACAAATTCAGAGTTACTTATCATAATAGGTTCTGGTTGTAAGGATAAAGGCATTAATGACATCATAGCAAACTATTTTAAGGGAAGGAAAGTCTATATCGTAGACCCTTATTGTGAAGGTAATGAAACTGTGCAAAGATTTGCAAAACGAATACGTGCCAGAATAATAAAGACACAAATAGCGGATTTAAGCATTGCCGAATTTATGTAAGTTATAACGCCACCGAGATAGGCTCGTGTTTCTCTCAGCGGCGTTGGGTTATAGTCTGTGCGACATTCCCATGTGGCGGGAGTGTCCGTAATTGAGCTTGAACATCGACATCGCTTCCTGATTGGTCAGCGTGGGATGTGAGCGGCGAAAGCGTTTGAAAGCTTCTTTGTCGAAACCGCTCAAACCATTATAGAACGCCTCATATTCGGGATGCGCTCCCGGAACGAATGGCATTCCTCCGCCTGTCATTATGTCGAGGTTATAACGCGACATATCAAGATGCTTGATGTCAGGATTTATTTTAAATCTAAGTGAGAATTGAAATTAAACATTCCAGCATCAGAGAAAAAAGCTGGCTATAGTGACGACTGATGAAATATTTTTTGTAGTTTTGTGGAAAGACAATCAAAGAACTTGAATGATAGCTCAAGAGGACATATTGGAATTGCTGAGGTCTACCGAGTCGTATCGTGTGGAACGCACTGTCAGCACAGGCAACATGGACAAGTTCTGTGAGGCGATCTGTGCGTTTGCCAACTTCCGGCAGAGTTTGACGTGAATACAATCACTGCTTTCCGCGTCAATGTCCACGCCACAAACGAATCCGACTTGTCGAAGGGCACAAGTCAACCCCTAAGTCAACCCCTAAGTCAACCCCTAAGTCAACCCCTAAGTCAACCCCTAAGTCAACCCCCAAGTCAACCCCTAAGTCAATCGATTGAGGAAAAGATTGTAGAGTTCTGTAAGGAACCTCGATCGGGAACCGAGATAGCAGCCTATTGCGGATTTAAAGATGTCAAGAATTTCAGGGAACGTTATCTTACCCCCCTCCTCGGCACTCGCATCCAAATGACAATCCCCGACAAACCCACAAGTCGTTTTCAGAAATATATATCAATATTATCTTGATAATGATAGTTAAGGCAATAATACTAAATAATTTTAGAGGTTACGACATGGGAACTAAGATTCCTATGTCTTATTTTGTTGCGATTGTTGGGAGAAATTTCATAGGTAAATCTACAATTCTGGAAGCGCCACAGAAAATCAGAGAGTTTCAGAAATGTAACGATTGAATATGATAAGGAAAGCGGAAATCTCCGACGCGGCAGCCATTGCGTCGATTTATAACGGATATGTGACAGGCACTGATATCACCTTCGAGGAAGAGCCGGTGCCGGTCGATGAGATGGCTGCGCGGATAGCTGGAATCTCATCACGCTTCCCCTATTTAGTGTGGGAAGAGGACGGCGAGGTGCTGGGCTATTGCTATGCTCACGCATGGAAAGGGCGTTCGGCCTACCGTTACACGGCCGAGACCACCGTCTACCTGTCGCCTTGTGCTGTTGGCCGGGGCATCGGGATGGCTCTTATGTCGCATCTTGTTGCCGATTGCCGTGCCATCGGGCTAAAGGCGTTGGTTGCCTGCATCACAGATGGGAATGCCGCAAGCAACGCACTGCATGAGAAACTGGGGTTCAGACAGGTGTCACATTTCGAGAAAGTGGGGATGAAGTTCGGGCGGTGGCTGGATGTGGTTGATTATGAGTTGATGCTATGATGACAGAGAGGAGCGGCAGAAGTTGTTACAGATGGCAGATGCTGTTGCGATAGGCTTTCAGTTCCTTTTCCGGAAACCGGGCTATCGCTTTGTCTAACTCACGGAGTATTGCGGTTTTGTCATCCGGCAATGCTCCCGTGACTGGTATCGTGTTGGAAACGTGGTGTCCGAGCAGGTTTACGCGGATGTTCAGTAGGTCGATAAGTGTGCGCATCTCAACCAGGCGCTCAATCTCCGGTTCCTCTATGTATGTGCTGTCCAGGACTTCCTGATATAATCGGGATTCGGGAAATATCGTCAGTGAAACGATATTGATAATGCAGGGATGCAGCTGGTTGAGAACGTCGGCCGTGGCTATCGCGCTTGCCTCGCCGGCGCCTTTCCCTCCAAGTCCGTTTAGATAAAACACGTTGTAGCGGATTCCACGCCTGGCGCGCGGTTGCCACCGGCGGATAACCTTCAGGTCTTCCTCCACCTCCGATAACGGCGACATGCGGAACGGTGTGCCATGATAAAGGCTGCAAAACTTGCATTTGTGCCAAGTGCACCCGGATGTAAGTTGCAGGAGTTGAGAGTTGGCTTCGTAGGGAGGTCGCCACACTTGCCCGGAGAAATGTAGTTGAGGATAGATCATATTTCTATATTTTTGTTAATTTGCATCACAAAATTAGGTGATGGTCAGAACGAAAGCAATAACTTACCGGAAGGTGGGACCCTTACCTGAAAGTTCGTTTCGCACGTTGTCAACAAGTTCCCTTAGTCACAGCGGCGTGCGGACTTTATTGCGGGGCTTGTCGAAAATATCTGTCGGACAAATGCCCTGGTTGTCATGAGAACGAGAAGGCTACATGGTGCAAAATAAGGTCCTGCCTCAAGGGTAAGGGTTACCATTCTTGCGCCGAATGCCCCAAGGAAGTAGGGGCGTGCAAGATATATTCCAATCTCATAGGTAAGATATTTGCCTTTATTTTCAGGTCTGACCGGCCGGCTTGCATCAGCTACATCCGCGAGCATGGCGAGCAGGCTTTCGCCGAGGAAATGACTAAACGTAAATGTCAGACAATTAAACGGAAATAAGAACCATGTTTATCGCAATTCTAACATATAAGAAACCGTTGGGCGAGGTTGACCGCTTCCTTGCCGCACACCGAGAATATCTCGCTGAGCATTATGCTGCCGGCGATTTCATTGCCTCGGGTCCGCAGACCCCTCGTGTGGGTGGGGTGATTATGATTAAAGCTGAAAACCGCATGGCTGTTGATGCCATTATCGCGCAGGATCCTTTCCATATCAACGGCATCGCCGACTATCAGATTGTGGAATTCACCCCGACAATGTGTTGCGACGACAACATGAAGCAACTGCTGGCATGATTGAGACGGAAAGATTGATTTTGCGCCCCTGGCAGGAATCGGAGGCTGAGATTCTATATCGATATGCGAGCGATCCTGATGTCGGTCCTGTTGCAGGATGGGCTCCACATGCGTCGGTGGCCGACAGTCTTGAAATTATCCGGACGGTATTTGCCGCTCCGGAGGTCTATGCTGTTGTCCTGAAGGACCATACCAACCACGGCATCCTGTCGCCGCTTGGAGACACACGCACGGAGCATTTCCACAGAATGCCCCGTGAGGACTATGTTGCCATGCACGGCCATTGAAAACATCCCGGCGCCATCCGCATCCTTTTGGTGCGCCGTCGCAACAAATTTATCATTTTTCTATGCGAAGAGTCCAGACTGTTTACCAGTGCAGAAGCTCAGGCTTCAGAAGGAAATCAATCAAGCCGATGGTTACGATTCCCGACTCGTTACGCTTAGGTTTTATGTGATCTTTAACCACGATTATTTTTTTGAAGGAGTCATCGATATTGAGCAGGGATGCCAATTCCTGGCGCTCTTTGGCATCGGTAGGCATTATGAATGCAGATTGGATATAATAGCGCTGACTACCTCGATTTACTACAAAATCAACCTCATATTGTTTTCTTATACGTTTGCCATCTTCTCCAACGGGGCGTGTTTCCACAACTCCGACATCCACAGAATACCCTCTCATCCGTAATTCGTTGTAGATAACATTTTCCATGATGTGGTTTTCTTCCGTCTGACGGAATCCCAATATGGCATTTCTTACTCCCATATCCGTAAAATAATGCTTGGAAAGAGTGTTGATATACTTCTTCCCTTTGATATCGTATCGTATCGCTTTTTCTGTGAGGAACGCATCTGCAAAATATGAAAGGTATGCGTCTATGGTCTTGTCGGACAGGGTTACATTCTTTATACTTTTGAAAGTCCTTTCCAATTTGGATGGATTGGTCGGAGAACCTATTGAAGATGCAAGTATCTCCATCAATTCCTTAAGCTCTGCATCCGACCGAACCGAATGGCGTTCTTTTATATCGGTAATATATACTTTGGTATATAGTTCTTTAAGGTAGTTCTCTTTTGCCTCTTCATCTGAAAGAGTTAATATACGCGGAAGTCCACCATAAGTATAATAGTCTGGCCATGCATCAAGAGGATGGCGGTCATCAACCGTCATAAATTCAGCAAATGAAAGAGGATAAACGTGAATTTGAGTGCCACGCCCCCGAAACTCTGTAATTATATCGGAGGAAAGGAACTTTGAGTTACTCCCCGTCACATAAACATCAGCATTCTCAATTTTCAGATAACTATTTAATACATCCTCGAATTCTGGCACATGTTGCACTTCATCCAGAAGAATATAATGCATGTCACTGTCATTGATTTTAGAATCAATGTAGGCAAGGAGAGCATCCGGATCGCGTAATGCCTTATTTCGTCTATCTTCCAGGTCAACTTGGATTATATGTGACTCGGTAACCCCATTTGACAAAAGATGCTCTTTGAACAGGTTGAACAGAAGATATGATTTACCACATCGACGTACCCCTGTTACTATCTTTATCAGGCCGTTATGCTTGCTTGCGATAAGCTGGTTAAGGTATTTCTCTCTTTTTATTATCATTGTTTTTCTTATTTCGGATTTATGGTACATGTACCAGTTTTTCGGAATACAAAGATAATGACAAACTATTATGTGTCCAAATGCTATTCCGAAAAAATGGACTTTTGACCGCTTTTTCGGAATAGCGACGTGGGCCACTTTTTATTTTTCCTAAATCATTCTCATCCTCTTTGGTGCGCCGTCGCAACAAATTTATCACGTCATAATCTAAAACAATATACATCGCGGGAATCTAAAACAATATACATCGCGGGAATTTGTGCAAATTATTTGCAGGAGAGCCGGCGGGTTTATGGCGTTTTGTTTAATTTTGTGATTGAGGAGTGTTTCTCATGGCGTTTTTAAGAGACAATGATTATGATTGAGACCGGACGGCTTGTGTTGCGCCAGTGGCGCGGGGAGGATATGGCTCCGTTTGCGGAGATGAACCGCGACGTGGAGGTGATGGAGCATATGCCCAAATGCCTGTCGCTGGAAGAGAGCGAGCAGTTTTATCGCAGGATTATGGCCGAACACGAGGCCTGCGGCTACGGACTGTATGCACTTGAACTGAAGGACACCGGTACATTCATAGGCTACACCGGATTTCACCATTTCGATTTTGACGCAGATTTCGCCCCTGGCATTGAGATTGGCTGGAGAATAGCACGCCGTTATTGGAATCAAGGTTATGCCGCCGAGGCTGCCCGGGCCTGTATTTCCTATGCACGAGCTAACCGCCTGTTCAATGAAATTTATTCATTCACCGCTGTGTGTAACCACCGGTCGGAACGGGTGATGCAGAAAATCGGGATGGAGCGGCACGGATGGTTCCTGCATCCGGCGTTGCCCGACGGTCATCGGCTGAAGCCTCATGTGGTCTATCGGTTTGATTTATGAAAACTGTGGCGGAAAGCACCAACGGCCGATAGCAATAAAATCAGTACGCGAATCCGATGGATTTTCCGTATCTTTGGCTGTCGCTTTAGGTATCCACAAAATAATGACCACAGATATGAGCAACGAAATTCTTTATGTCCTCCTGCCTGATTATGCGGCACATGAGGCGGTTTATCTTTCACAGGCCATCGCTTCCGATGAGTATGCGTTGAAGGAGCATCCCAAGTATGTCAACAAGGTTGTCGCCCCGACAATGGAGCCTGTGAAGTCGATCGGTGGATTCCGTACGTTGCCCGACTATTCGTTTGACACAATGCCGGAGGATTACGCTGCGTTGGTGCTGATCGGAGGCTTCGGATGGCTACACCCGTGGCGGAAAATGTGGTGCCCGTAGTGCATCGTGCCCTTGCTGACGGCAAGGTGGTCGGTGCCATCTGCAATGCCGCATCGTTCATGGCACGGCATGGATTTCTCAATTCGGTGAGACACACCGGCAACGGGTTGGAGCAGTTGAAGTTATGGGGAGGGGAGAAATACGCCAATCCGGACGGATATGTCCATGCGCAGGCCGTCCGCGACAAGAACATAGTGACAGCCAACGGCTACGCAACCCTTGAATTTGCGAAGGAACTCCTTTTGCTGCTTGAGAATGACACACCGGAGCGTATCGAAATGTATTATCAGTTCAACAAACAGGGATTCTGCGCCCTGTTCCCGGGATAAGCAGCTGTTGAAGAGGTCTGTCTTATCACAATCAAAATATATGAATTTACAATAAACTGAGTCAACAAATCGAATTCTGAGTTGAGTGACGGACGGGTTTTATAAATTGAATTGATTGACGTATGAAAAGAGGAATGCATTTGTTTGTGGCTGTGGTGGCCATGTTGTTGATGGCGGCAGGTGAGGCCTACGGGCTGACAGGGGC
>PPYF01269316.1_pt1 | contig 13396 bp, 6 predicted proteins | sample 1559871 | NCBI WGS metagenome assembly PPYF01 (sample SAMN08240021, study PRJNA423297) | Human gut metagenome, whole genome shotgun sequencing project. | reverse complement strand
ACACTCGCCATCGAAAACATCGGCTCAAAAGAGATGAGCATCAAAGGTATAAGCAATGTAGAAGAAGGGGTAAAAAAGATTACCGGTATCTCCATTGCCGATGCCGGCCAGCTCATTGTACGGGGATTGGGCGACCGATACAGCACGACTACCCTGAACGGCCTCCCCATCGCCTCTCCCAATCCCGACAACAAGCTGATTCCGCTGGATCTATTTCCGTCGAGCACCATACAGAACATCACCGTAAGTAAGGTATATAACGCGGAAGCCTTTGCCGACTATTCAGGTGCACACATAGACATCAGTACCAAAGAGAACATCGCCGAAGATTTCTTCAGCATCAGTTTCAACACCGGCGGGAAGTTCAATACCCTGGGCAAAGACCGCTATCAGATGAACCGCAACGGCTCATTGTTCAAGACTTCCGGTGTGGACCAGGCGGCACTCGATATGCCTCTGTCTGATTTTGACAACTATGTAAAGACCGGAAATATATTCGACACCTCGTTTGCCGTAAAGAAGAAATCAACCCTGCCGGACTTTAACGGTAACCTCGGCTTCGGCAAGAACATCAGCATCGACAGCCAAACGCTCAGCATACTGGCATCCGTAAGCGCCGGCAACGGCTATCAGAATATGGACAACGCTTTCTATAAAACCCTGGAAGCAACCGGCAATATACAGGACAACTTCTCATACGACAGCTATGCCCAAGAACTGAAACTCGCTGCATTAGGATACATAGGCTACACGCTGCGCCGGCACGACCGCATAGGCTATACTTTCTTCTACACGCGTAATGCCACAGACACTTACCAACGCCGCGAGGGAACAGATGCCGAAGACCACGAGCTGACCGGAAGCAATAACATCACACATATCTACACTTTGCAGAACCACCAACTGAACGGCCTTCACAACTTCGGCGAACAAGACCGTTGGGAACTGACCTGGGGCGGCTCGTACAGCAAGACAGGAAGCGAAGAACCGGACAGACGCCAAGTGATGTACATAAAGAATGATGACGGCACACTCGGCCTGTTCAAACTGAACCGCCAGGAAACCATGCGCTATTTCGGCAGCCTGGATGAAAAGGAGTGGAACGGCAACCTCGCCCTGCGCTGGAAGTGGAACGAAAACAATTTTCTGAAACTGGGCTTCAACTATAAGAATAAAAGCCGCGACTACAAAGCAACCCGTTTCTACTACAACCTGAACAAAATTAATCCCACCGTTACCGACATCTACGATACAGACAGCTTCCTGAACCAAGAGAACATAGCAGACGGAAACGTAACGGTACAACGCGTGATGCAACCCAAAGACAGCTACCGCGCAGGAAATGAAATTTACTCCGGATACCTGCTGACCGACTTCTACCCCGTACCGTCATTACTTGTAAACCTCGGCGTACGCTACGAAATAAGCAAACAGTGGGTGGACTATGCCACTGACGGCGGCGACTGGTATGCCGAACGGCGCAATCTGGATAAAAACGATTTCTTCCCCACCCTAAATCTGAAGTACACAATAAACGACGCCAACAGCATCCGTTTCTCCGCATCCCGTACCGTTACCCGCCCATCATTCATCGAAATGGCTCCCTTCCTCTATCAGGAATCCTACGGTTCGGCACAAATCCGCGGTAACGACGAGTTGCAGAACGGCTACAACTACAACTTCGACTTGCGTTACGAACGCTTCGGCAAAAATGGAGACATGATTTCGCTGACCGGTTACTTCAAATACCTCGACAGCCCGATAGAACGTATCCAGGCATTGCAAGGCGGAGCTACCCTGCACAGCTTCCGGAATGCGGACAACGGAATGGCTGCCGGCGTAGAAGTGGAATTCCGCAAACAATTGATAAAAGACTTGCGTTTGGGCGCTAACCTCAGCTATATGTATACCAATGTAAAATTGCCCGAAGGCGGCGCTTATACCAACAAGGAACGTCCTTTGCAAGGCGCCTCTCCCATTCTGGCCAATGCAGACCTCACCTACTCTCCCCGCTTCGGTGAAGAACGGCAACTGAACCTCGCCTTACTCTACAATCTGCAAGGCAGCCGCATCCATGCGGTGGGCGTATCCAATCTGGGAGACATCAAGCAACAGACTCTGCACACACTGAACTTCAGTGCCGGATACGACCTCAACAGGCATTTCAGCCTGAAACTGCAAGTAAACGACCTGCTGAACCGTAACGTCATCTTTAAGCAGGAAGTGCCTTCCACCGGCACGGAAGTGGAAGTGGAGCGCTATAAAAAAGGCACCGACTTTGAAATTGGCTTCAGCTACAAATTATAAATCCTTTTAAATAGATTATCAAACAGACGAACAGTCCACTTAAAACAATTGAATTATGAAAACAATGAAATCGAAATTCTATTCACTGGCTCTCGCAGCCGGAATGCTGACCCTCACCGCTTGCAGCGATGACAACACCAACGACAGCAACAATGACAAAGGCAACGGGATAGAAAACGGCAGTATCCTGAAAGGTACAATAACCGAAGACGTGACCCTGAAAGCCGGCAACACCTATAAACTGAGCGGTGAATACATTGTAGAGGCAGGTGCCACATTGAACATCGAAGAAGGAGTAAAGATTATATCTGTCTATGACAATATCGTAGACTATATTCTGGTGAAGCAAGGTGCCAAAATCAATGCCGTAGGCACGCCCGACAAACCTATCGTCATGACCAGCGAAAAAGAGGAACCCGGAGCATGGGGCGGCATTCATATCTGCGGAAAAGCGCATACCAATGCCGAAGGCGGTAAAGGAAGTTCAGAGATAGGCGGCGCCGTATATGGCGGCAATGACGATGCCGACAATTCCGGAACATTGCAGTACATCCGTCTGGAATACACCGGGTTTGCCTTCGACGAAGAGCATGAAGCCAACGGAATCTCCTTTTACGGTGTAGGTAACGGTACGATTGTAGACCACTGCGAGGCTTACAAAGGTTCGGACGACGGCTTCGAGTTCTTCGGCGGTTCGGTAAACGTAAGCAATATGGTAGTGGTAAGTTGCAGCGACGACTCTTTCGACTGGACCGAAGGCTGGAACGGAAAAGGCACTGACCTCGTTGCCTATCAGGAAGCCAAAGCCACATTAGGATACGACTGCGACTGCCTCATCGAAGCGGACAATAACGAAAACGACAATGCAGCCACTCCCGTATCGCATCCCGTACTCAAAAACCTCATCCTCGCAGGTAACGGCGAAAGCAAACAAGGCATCCGTCTGCGTCGCGGCACTCAAGCCGATATAGACAATGCCAAAGTATGCGGCAAGGGACAACCGCTGGTAGTGGAGAGCGCATTAACGAATGCCGCGCTGAAAAACGGTACTTCCAGACTCACCAATATGACCGTCACTGCCGCATTGAAATCCGACGGAGATTACACCAACGACGACTTCACCGCCGTAACAAGCAACAAGTTAAGACAGCACCCTTTGGAAATCCCTTCCCGACGGTGATTGGAATACCTGCAAATCGAATTCGGGAATGATGGCCAACACATGGTCAAATACATCTGCCTGCACTCCCTCGTATGGAACCCAGTCCTTGATGGCACAGAAAAAATAAAGTTCCATAGGAATACCGTGGTCGGTCGGCTGCAACTGCCGCACCATGCAGGTCAGTTCCTTATTTACATCGGGAAGACTTTTCAGATAAGCGGTCAGATAGGCCCGGAACACACCCAGATTGGTTTGACGACGCCCATTGACAAGGACGGAATTGTCGATATGATGTTTCTTATTATACTCCTCTATCACCGTTTCCGTCTGCTCTACGTAATCTTTCAGCAAACGAATCTTACGGTATTTGTCCAACATCTCCGGAGTACAGAACCGGACGCTGTTCATATCAATGTTTATGGAGCGCTTGACACGCCGTCCCCCACTCTCGCGCATGCCGCGCCAGTTCTGGAATGAATCGCTGACAAGCAGATAAGGCGGAATCGTGGTAATGGTATTATCCCAGTTACGTACCTTCACGGTGTTCAGCGTAACTTCTATCACCGTACCGTCTGCACCGTATTTGGGCATCGCAATCCAATCGCCCACCTTCAGCATATCATTGGCGGAGAGCTGCACCCCCGAAACAAATCCCATAATCGAATCCTTGAACACCAGCATCAGGATAGCGGCAGAAGCACCCAACCCCGCCAATAGCGACAACGGAGACTTGTCAATCAGAATACTTACCACCACGATAGCCCCTACAAACCAAAGTATCACCTGGACAGTCTGCAACATACCCTTCAAAGGGCGGTCGCGAAGCTGCTCCTTCTCGCTGTATACGGCATAAATGGCTTTCAGGAACGAGTTGATAAAACTTAGGAATGTGATTAGAATATAAATCAGGCAGACACGCTGGATAAAGCCCAACGTGGAGGAACTCGTCTCGGCAAAGGCTACCGGAATAAAAACATAGATGATAACGGGAGCCACCATACGGCTGAGGTGAATCAGTACCTTACGGTCAAAAACAATATCATCCCATGTAGCTTTTGTTTTCCTTATCAAATGCGCCACTACTTTCAACAGGATATTCCGACAAATGACATCAGCCAGAAACGCAACGATAAGCACAAGCGCAAAAGCTATAAACTGATCGAGCATATCGGCCAAAGAAGGGGCTGTTCCCCAAGAAATCAATAATTCGTCGATATTCTTTAGTATATCCATGATAGTTAGGTATAAAATATGAGGTATAAAGTATAAATAGGGCGTCAGAGCTTTTCCCGTTCGAGGAACTCGCGGATATCTTCTTTTAACCACTGATAGAGATAAAGGTTCTTGTAACCGCTGTTTTTCTTCAACATGACGGATACATTGACCTGACTGTTTTCGTAACCCGTCAGTTCATTGCGGAACTGTTCGCTATGCTCTGCCAGGCGTTTAATTTCCTGCTCGCGTTCACGGCGCAGTACGGTACAAACGGGTATCAGCAACTTCAGGACCACACAATCCATGATATGATGCCCCTGCATATAGAGATAGGTATTGTCGGGAACCAATCCTAATTTCCGCAGTTCCTCACCCAACCGGTCAACATCCTCTATATACTGCGGGAAACGGGTTTCCATTTCGGAAAGTTTAGCAGATACCGTACGCTGCATGGCATCCAAGACACTGTAAGGATGCCGCAGGTTTATTTCCTGCAAACGGACATAGGAATTGAAATCGTACATAGGAAATGTATGCGTATCGTGCCGGCGGTAAAACCAAACGTTCCATAAGAACAGCGGATAGGCTATCTGCGAATAGCGTTTCAGGAAAGCAGGGAAATCAAGGATGTGACGGTCGTTCAGTGTTGCCTGTACACAAACCTCATGAAGGCTTTCGGCAAAACAATGGAAATTCTCAATGGCATACCCGTAGGTCTGGAAAATATAAGGATTACGGTTTATCTTCCGCGACACATTGGTGGCTCCCTGCAACAGAAAGTCATAGTCACTGTCCACACAAGCTATCAGGCTACGTCCGAGTTCCGTGGTATTGAGCGTATTCATCAACACCATTTTCTTGCCCTTTGCCAGCGAAGTGGCGGAAGGAAGCATCACCTGGAAATAACGCTCCTCATTCTCGAACTCAGCCAGAAGGGTACGCCAGAAAGCGATGTCGTCATAGCTTTCCACATACGCCACAATACGCCTGCGCCCTTTCTTTGACGAGAATTTGTGTGCGGCGTCCAAATAGGCAGAAGTAAGATTATGTCGGAGAGATGTTGCCAAAATAAATGTTGATTTAATAATGAATATTCAGTGATGTGCGATTGATACTCACCTGCCGCCAATCACCGTTGAAATATCTTCCACTTCGGTCACCGCATCCAGCCAGCCTTCCATTATCACGGCAGGCGAGTGGGTGGTGAGAATGAGCTGCACATTCGGATTGAGTCCGCGTATCATGCCGATAAGTTTTTGCTGCCACTCGATGTGCAACGATGCTTCCGGCTCGTCCATGAAAAGCACACAATGCTCCTCATTACGCACCAGCACGGTCAGCAGGATTACCAGCATCTGTTTCTCGCCGGACGAGAGTTTATAGGGCAGAAGCCGTTCGCCGTCCTGATAAAAGACAATGTCATTGCTCTTACGGTCGATTTTCTTACGGGTATAGCTGAACAGTTCGTCAATCATATCCTGAAATTTCCGTTTAGGCACAGACAAGGCGGGAGCCAGACTCCGTTGCTGTTCGTCACCGCTCAACAGCTCAATCATTTTGTTACCGATATTCACCTGATAATCAAGATAACGGCGCTGGAGCAGATAGAGCTGCCAATCCAATTCGGACTTTACATTCGGGTCTGCCATGCGGGCGGTGAAATCTCCCATAATAAGAGGACGGTCATAGCTGCGAATTACATCATAAGGAATAAAAGTCGCTTCCGGATTGTCGAAGAAAACATGTACACCGTTTTTCTCATCGCTCTTTACCTCTCCCGTAGTTTGCTCAAGGTAGCCCACCGAACGGTTTAAAATCGTAGTCTTCCCTACTCCGTTGATGCCGGAAAGTATATTGACATCGGGACGCAACTCCCAAGCTATATCGTATCGGTGCCACAATCCGTGTATTTCGATACGTCTGATGTAATTGGCCTGTACTTCCATGGTTTCTATATATTCGTGTAGCAAATATAAAGAAAGAGATTGAGAAAATAGTTACCTTTGCAGCGTTTTTCACCACAAATAATACACATTTTACAATATGAACAAGAACATACAAGGTCATCTGTTCGCTCTGACCGCCAATATCCTATGGGGATTAATGGCACCTGTCGGCAAATCCGCATTAGTCGAGTTCTCAGCTCTATCCGTCACCACTTTTCGCATGGTAGGTGCAGCAGCCTGTTTCTGGTTGCTCTCACTGTTCTGCAAACGCGAGCAGGTAGACCATCGGGATATGTTGAAGATATTCTTTGCCGCACTCTTCGCACTGGTATTCAATCAGGGAGTCTATATCTTCGGACTGTCTATGACTTCCCCCATCGATGCCTCTATCGTAACCACCACTCTTCCTATCGTAACCATGATTGTAGCTGCCATTTATCTGAAAGAGCCCGTTACGAATAAAAAAGTATTGGGCATTTTTGTAGGCGCCATGGGCGCATTGATACTGATTATGAGCAGCAGCAATGCAGGAAGCGGCAATGGCAGCATCATGGGTGACTTGCTATGCCTCATCGCCCAAATCAGTTTCTCTATTTACCTGACCGTATTCAAAGGATTATCCCAGAAATACTCTCCTATAACCCTGAACAAATGGATGTTTGTATATGCCTCCATGTGTTATATCCCTTTCTCTTACCATGATGTAGCCGCCATACAATGGGCTGAAACCTCTACTGCGGCACTGTTACAAGTAGGCTATGTGGTGGTAGGCGGCAGCTTCCTGGCTTATATATGTATCATGACGGCACAAAGGCTGTTGCGCCCCACAGTAGTAAGCATGTACAACTATATGCAACCTATCGTGGCTTCAATCGTTACAGTCATAGTCGGCATGGCTACATTCAATATGGAAAAAGGTATTGCCATCGCACTGGTATTTCTCGGTGTATATATCGTTACGCAAAGCAAATCACGCAAAGACTTTGAGAAGGAAGGGAAAGAGGTGTAGGAAACGAGAGACTGTCAAAATGCAGTTGGTGATTTCTTTTAGACACGGATTGCACGGAAAAGAATAAAGTAAATCTGTGTAATCCGTGCCTAAAAACAAATAGTAAGGGGGAAGATGCCTAGTGCATCCCACTAATTTTTCAATCCCGCAAAATAATTATCTAACAGGTTCTTGGCAGCAACAAAGGATGTCAGATTACCTTTTAATACCTGACTCTCTTTATCGGCCAGCATCGCCTCAATTGTAGGATTATGATAGAAACTGTCACGAAGTTGTTCGTTAATGGTTTCGTACATCCAATATTTACTTTGCTCGTTACGGCGGTATTCAAAATAGCCGTTATCTTTCACGAAGTCTATATACTTATATACCATATCCCATACTTCCTGTACTCCTATATTGTAGAAGCCGGAATAGGTCAGGACCTGCGGTGTCCAGCCGCTCTCCGGAGCCGGGAAAAGGTGCAGTGCATTACGGAACTGGGCAGCAGCCAGCTTGGCACGTTCCAGATTATCCCCATCCGCCTTGTTGATGACGATACCGTCCGCCATCTCCATGATACCGCGCTTGATGCCTTGCAGCTCGTCGCCCGTACCGGCAAGTTGGATAAGCAGGAAGAAATCTACCATTGAATGTACAGCCGTCTCGCTCTGTCCCACACCCACTGTCTCTACAAATATCTTATCAAATCCGGCAGCTTCGCAAAGTACAATCGTTTCACGCGTCTTACGCGCCACACCGCCCAACGAACCTGCCGATGGACTGGGACGGATAAAGGATTTGGGATGAACGGAGAGTTTCTCCATGCGCGTTTTGTCGCCCAAGATACTGCCCTTACTGCGTTCGCTGCTGGGGTCGATGGCCAGCACAGCCAGCTTGCCGCCGTATTTCTCCAATACATGCAATCCGAATACATCGATAGACGTACTTTTGCCGGCTCCCGGCACACCGCTGATGCCTACGCGCACGGAATTGCCGGAATACGGCAGGCACTTTTCTATCACCTCCTGCGCTATGACCTGATGTTCGGGCTTTACGCTCTCCACCAGTGTCACGGCACGGCTTAATATCGTAACATCACCTTTCACAATGCCCTCTACATACTCTGCAACGGAAAGTTGACGTTTTTTCGGTTTCCGCTTCAAATAAGGATTGACGGACGAAGGTTGCTCAATGCCTGCATTGACAACCAGACCTTTATATTCTCCGCTATTTTCTGGATGTTCCATGGTAAGATTTATGGTTTATTTCGCTTTAATATTAATCTCGACTTTCGGCTGCATCGGGTCATTCGTAATCATCAGCAAACGCAGATGACGGCGTTTCTTTCCGATATTCCGCTTTACAACCGTTACACGCAGACGGGTGCTTTCGCCCGGTTTCAGCACGCTCTTCTTCAAACCGGCTCCCACTGCCGGATGAAATACCTGAAGCTTGCTGATTTGCAAAGGAGAACGTCCGGTATTCGTTATAACAATATCCTGACGTGCCTTCGACTTCTTTGCCAATGCTGTGCTCATGTCAATATCCTTGATAGAAAGGTTGACGACAGGAGCATTCGCCTTTTCCGTATCGCTCATGCCCGAAAAGTCCGGCAGAAGAATGGCGGAAACAGGTATCTCATTTTCATCGCCCACCTTGTCGCCTGCAAAACGTGCCAGATAGACAGAGGACTGCGTCAGTCCGAAGTCCGTCAGCCGTTCGGAATCCAATGTGACGGTAATGACCCCTTTTTCCCCCTTTTGCAGGACATTGGGTTTTACTTCCGTTTGCAGATAGGGCGGCAGATGCATCAACACAGGTTCGTATGGACGATCGGACAGGTTCACTACCCCGATATGCATCACCGGCTTCTCACCGGCTTGTACATCGGGAAAATCAAGACTGTTCTTGTCAATACGTATCTGTCCGATGAGGTATGGATGGGTTTTGGTAAAGTCCTTGATTTCACGCACCACCTCACCGTTGAACTTCAAATAGACCAGATGGGGTTGTGCATTGCAGTAAATGGCTACGGATTTGTTGAAATGCCCCAAAGCCTCCGCATCAAAAGTGACGTTAACTGTTCCCTTTGCTCCCGGAGCGATAGGTGTCTTTGTCCATTGGGCCACGGAACAGGCACAATCGGGTTCCACCTCGGTAAGCACCAAAGGCCGGTCACCCGTGTTTGTTATGGAATATTGTACCGTCACCGGATGTTTCCATTCAATCTGCCCGAAATCATACGTTTCCGTATTAGAGGTAAAACGCGGTTGAGCTACGGCAGTCAATGCCGTAGCTGCAATCGCATATAGAGTGATAAAACTGCGTCTCATTTATATTGCTTCTAAATTAGTTGCACAAATGTAAAGCTTTTAAGCGAGATACACAGATTTTCGTTCTGCTTTTTATAACCTATAAACATTCGATAGCAAGTAAATCTATCCGGCCTATTTAATAATAACAGTTCCTCCAGCAGAGTGAGAAGCATATTCCGGCGCATAGGCACACTGCACGGTAGCCAGTCCGGTTTCATACGTACCACCACGAGCCACCCGGTAGCTATGTTCCAATACATAAACGCCTTTACCCAGATGATCGAAGAAGAAATTGGTTCCTGCATCTTCCACTTCCGCATAATATCCGACCCCGTTGTTCCAGCGATAACCCGAAAGCGAATTTTCCGGTTCGAAACAAGCTCCGCGCTGGTCTTTCAACTGAACGAAATCCATGGCTCGGTCCAAACGGACAGTAAGTCGGGAAACAATCTTATCACCCACGAAGAGCTGTGCTACCTCTGTCAACGGTTGCAAAGATTTCTGCCCGTCGGCCGAAATGCGCGCTACAAAGAGTTTCTTCTCAATGTTCAATGCTCCGCCCTGCTGCTTCACATCGGATATGGGCGACAAGTATTGTGCGTAGACAGCTCCCCATGCAACGCCCGCATCCCTTTTCTCTACGGTAACGGACTTTGCTTTCACCTCAGGACTGCCTTGCGCAAAGACTTCCTTAACATATCCCAATCCGGGTACGGTGGTCTTTGCAGGAGAGAAAGTCTCCAACACCTTATCACCCAAAGTAATGCGGACATCTCCTTTACTTTCCAGCAAATCGCGACCCTGACACAACAAAGCATAAACCGCATCAGCAGTAGCTACCGGAGAATCCCAGCTTGTCGTCTGTTTCTGTTTCAGCAGCCAAAGCTTCATTTCTTCTACCAAAGCATCATTGCCGCCTGCCTCGCGCAGAGCTTCCATTACAGCTACATGAGCGGGTACAGGCATCATACCCCAAGTATAAGGATTGGCATGGAAAGCAAAATGAGCTCCCATTTCATCCGTCTGTACAAGGTGCTCTTTTATGGAAGCTATAAACTCATCCGCTTCCGTTTTATGTCCTGCCTTCTGCAGGATAACGGCTGTCTGCGCTTTACGGATCATGGTACCGCTCTCAAGATTACGTCCCAGCTTGGTAAGGAAGTAACCGAATGCTTTTGCATATTCTCCGGAGAGCTTTACCGAACCGAGAGATACCAGATACATATATTCCATAGTGGCATCCGACAAAACGGTAATCTTCGTTCCGTTCTTCTCTGCCTTGCGGATAGCACGGTATTCTTTCAGAGCCTCTTTGTTCAGATAGTCAAAGGCCTTGGCTTTCATCATCGCTGCTTCTTCCGGCAATGCCTTATCCGTAAGCAAAGAAAGACGGACAAGCAATCCGGTGATATATCCCGTTACATAACGGTTGCCGGACATGCCGCCGAACCAGCTCCATGCGCCATCCTCGCCCTGCAATTCTTTCAGTTTGAGCAAGGATGCCATATTACGGTAATTTAATTGGTTAACATCAAATAAGGTAGCGATACGCTGCTGCTGTTCAGCCTCTGTAGTGGCTTCGAGCAACCAAGGGGATTCGCCCAACAGAATATTCTTCACATCCTGGTTCTGCTCCAACCGGCTGAGGAAAGTTTCTTTTGTTCCACCCGACAGACGCCAGTTATCAAATACTGTTTTAATGCGCGGCTGACTATTTGCGATATATCCCGCCAAAGTGTTGGCATAGAAAGCGGTTGCCCAGGAAATGGCGTTATCCGTTGAAGGCTCACTCAGTACAGGTAGGGCTTGTACGGCATACCATGCCGGATTGCCTGTAAATTCCACGGTCAGGCGACGGTCAGTTGCCGTACGGCTGTTACCGTTGAACAGACTGTCCAGCGAGAAAGTACGCGTTTCTTCACCACGAACGGGCATGGCAAGCGTCTCTGTAATATATTCCTTATCACTCAGTACAGGCAACAGATGCTGTTCACCATCGCTGAAAGTACCGCCGTCGGCAACTATACGGACACCAAGCAGTTCATAACGGTCTGTTACATCAAACCGGAAACTAACCGATGCTGTCTTTCCGGCTTCCACCGAGAACTTCTGGCGACCGGTGGAAATAATCTTCTCCGTCATCGGATCGAAAAGGGTGAATACGGCTGTGCCTTTTATTGCCTTACCCGTCAGGTTGGCAATGCCGGCAGCTATCTGTGTCTTATCGCCTACCCGTACAAAGCGGGGCATATTCGGAGTAAGCATAAACTCTTTGGCGGTGACAGCGGTAGCGTCAAGCATGCCTGTCATCATATCCTTAGTATGGGAATAACCGCGGAAATTCCAGCGTGTCAGACTCTGTGGCATGGTAAAGGAAAAAGCGACCTCTCCTTGTTCATTCGTGCGTAACTGAGGATAGAAGAAAGCCGTTTCCGCAAAATTAGTACGCAAATCGGCCATAGGCTGTAACGCCTGTTCATTGAGAGGAATAGTCTCCGACTCAAAAACAACATCTGCCACTCCTTCTTCTACCTGTACCGGAACATACTTCACTTCAACTGCACGTCCTGTTTCCATTTTGGTCCGTGTGGCTCCATACCCCACAATTGTCGGCTCGCAAAGAACCGCATCGTTCTCTACTATTTGCAGTACTTCCGCAACCCCGTTATAAGGAGAACAGAAATAATCGAAATGCCAAACGGGAACTCTCCACGACCTCACTGGGAAGTAAGGAGCATAACTTTTTCCGTTATTATTACTGATATCCCAATAGTAATAAGGAATATACCGGTTGTAATAAACGCTTAATGACTGGTTACGGCTATAAATCCGGTCTAATGAAGCATCGTACATCATTGCCAGCATCTCGGCTGCGGCGGGAAAACCTTGCGGAGTTTTGATGACCAGCTTCCACTCTTCTTCCTGCCCCGGACGCAAACGGTCGCGAAAGACTTCCCACTTCATATCCAGCGTCCGTTCCGGCAGACGTTTCCGCAATTCCACCCTACGGGTATATAGCAGTCCGTTCTTTACAAAAGTAAACTGCACGGCAACCCCATCTCCATACTCTTCCCGATAAGGATATTCCATACGGAGAATCGAGTCGTTCAGCGACAAAGTACGGCTCTCCAATCTGCCTTTCTGCCCGAAAACATCTACCAGAACGTATGCGTCCTTCATGGAAGTGCCAAAATAGAAGATTGCCGGATGAGTCGCATCAAACTCCGTATTCTTTTCATAAAGGAAAGTTTCCATAAACACAGCCGGACGTTCATCTTTCAGCGAGAACAGTACAATGTTCACCGCATTATCCGCATTGCTGACTTCCTTGCCGTCGCGACCGCGCACCGACAGAATTAAGCGGTACTCTCCCGACGGCAATTGTTTCCAAGCTGTAAAGTCTTTCTTTTCGCCCGGCATAAACGCACTCTCATAAACCGGCTTGTCGGAGATTTTTCCC
>PPYF01114747.1_pt1 | contig 13396 bp, 7 predicted proteins | sample 1559871 | NCBI WGS metagenome assembly PPYF01 (sample SAMN08240021, study PRJNA423297) | Human gut metagenome, whole genome shotgun sequencing project. | reverse complement strand
CTTTTGTGTTTACAAATGAAGATAAGAACATGAAATTTACATAAAAATGACAAAAAGAAATCAATTTGTGCAAAGGAATTTAAAGAAATTTTTGATAGAATAAGAATATAAGAAACAGGAAAAAAATTATAGGAAAAGGAGATATTGTTATGAAAAAACCAGTATTAGTAGTTATGGCAGCAGGTATGGGAAGTCGCTATGGCGGATTAAAACAGATTGATCCGGTAGATGCACAGGGACATATTATTATGGACTTTTCCATCTATGATGCAGTAAAAGCAGGATTTGAAAAAGTTGTTTTTATTATCAAGAAAGCGAATGAAGCAGATTTCAAAGCGGCAATCGGTGACCGTTTAAGTAAAGTTATCGAAGTGGAATATGTATTTCAGGATTTACAGAATATTCCGGAAGGATATGAAGTACCGGCAGACCGTGTAAAACCATGGGGAACAGGACATGCGATTTTAAGCTGTCTGGGCGTAGTGGATGCACCATTTGCAGTTATTAATGCAGATGATTACTATGGAAGCCATGCATTTAAAATGATTTATGATTATCTTACAACACATGAAGATGATGATAAATATCGTTACACAATGGTTGGATATGTATTAGAAAATACTCTGACAGATAATGGACATGTTGCAAGAGGCGTTTGTGTAACAGATGAAAATGGATATCTTCAGGAAATTAATGAAAGAACACATATTGAAAAGAGAGAAAACGGAACTGCATATACAGAAGATGATGGAGAAACATGGAATGTTATTCCAGAAGGAAGCACAGTGTCTATGAATATGTGGGGCTTTACACCAAGCATTTTAGCAGAATTGAAAGCTCGTTTTTCTAAATTCTTAGATGAAAATCTGGAGAAAAATCCATTAAAATGCGAATATTTCCTTCCATTTGTAGTGGATGAATTATTAAACGAAGATAAAGCTACTGTACAGGTGTTAAAATCACTGGATAAATGGTATGGTGTAACTTATAAAGAGGATAAACCAGTAGTTGTAGCAGCAATTCAGAACTTAAAAGACAGTGGATTATATCCTGAAAAACTTTGGGAGGAAAAATAAAATGGCAGAAGTAAAAACAGCAACAATTGAAAGTTTTCAGTTTCAGGGGACTTGTGTAGAATGTATCCCTTATGGAAGTGGTCATATCAATGATACTTTCCGTGTTACCTGCGATGATAACGGAACAACAAGAAGATATATTTTACAGAAAATGAATAAGAATATTTTCTTAAATCCAGAAGAACTTATGGAAAATGTAGTAGGGGTTACCTCTTGGTTGAATAAAAAAATTCAGGAAAATGGCGGAGATCCGGAAAGAGAAACTTTGAATATTGTTTCTACAAAAGATGGAAAATCTTTTTGTATAGATGAAGATGGAGAATATTGGAGAGCTTATATCTTTATTGAAGGAGCAAGTACTTATGACTTAGTTCAGAATAAAGAAGATTTCTATCAGAGTGCTGTTGCATTTGGCCATTTTCAGGGACTTCTTGCAGATTATCCGGCAGAAACTCTTCACGAAACAATTGTGAATTTCCATAATACAGTAGACCGTTTTGCTAAGTTTAAAAAAGCAGTAGAAGAAGATGCCTGCGGTAGAGCAAAAGATGTACAGGAAGAAATTAATTTTGTATTAGAAAGAGAAAAACTTGCACACATTTTATGTGATATGCAGGCTGAGAAAAAAATTCCTCTCCGCGTAACACATAATGATACAAAATTAAATAACATTATGATTGATGATGAAACACGTAAAGCAATTTGCGTAATTGACTTAGATACGGTTATGCCGGGACTTGCAGTAAATGACTTTGGTGACTCTATCCGTTTCGGAGCAAGTACAGGAGAAGAAGACGAAAGAGATTTATCTAAAGTATCCTGTAGTATGGAGTTATTTGACTTGTATACAAAAGGCTTTATTGAAGGATGTAACGGAAGCCTTACAAAAGAAGAATTAGATATGCTTCCAATTGGTGCAATGACAATGACTTATGAATGTGGTATGCGTTTCCTTACAGACTATTTAGAGGGAGACCATTACTTTAAAGTACACAGAGAAGGTCATAATCTGGATCGTTGCCGTACACAGTTTAAGCTGGTAAAAGATATGGAAGAAAAACTGGAACAGATGAATGAAATTGTAAATAAATATCGCTAAGCTTTTCTTGAATTTTGTAGAAGAAAGTGGTAGAGTATAAATAAATATAAAAAATGTTTTGAAACATAAAAAATAGTGCTTTTCTCAAAGGAGGAATAAATATGGCAATATTAGTAACAGGTGGTGCCGGATATATCGGCAGCCATACAGTAGTAGAACTTCAGAACGCAGGTTATGATGTAGTAGTAGTAGATAACCTTTCTAATTCCAGTGAGAAATCTCTGGCAAGAGTAGAAAAAATCACAGGAAAACCTGTTAAATTTTATAAGGCAGATATTTTAGACAGAGATGCATTAAATGAAATTTTTGAAAAAGAAGAAATTGACTCTTGTATTCACTTTGCCGGATTAAAAGCAGTTGGTGAATCTGTAGCAAAACCATGGGAATATTATGAAAATAATATTGCCGGTACTCTTACTTTAGTAGATGTTATGAGAAAACATAACGTAAAGAATATTATCTTTTCATCTTCTGCTACTGTATATGGAGATCCTGCAATTATCCCAATTACAGAAGAATGTCCAAAAGGACAGTGTACAAATCCTTATGGATGGACAAAATCTATGTTAGAGCAGATTTTATCCGATATTCAGAAAGCAGACCCAGAATGGAATATTGTTCTTTTAAGATACTTCAACCCAATCGGAGCACATAAGAGCGGAACAATCGGAGAAAATCCAAATGGTATTCCAAATAATCTGATGCCATATATTACTCAGGTTGCAGTAGGAAAATTAAAAGAACTGGGTGTATTTGGAAATGACTACGATACACATGACGGAACAGGAGTAAGAGATTACATTCATGTTGTAGACCTTGCAAAAGGCCATGTAAAAGCATTAAAGAAAATCGAAGAAAAAGCAGGTCTTAAAATTTATAATCTGGGAACAGGTGTAGGATATAGTGTTCTGGATATGGTAAAGAACTTTGAAGAAGCTACTGGCGTAAAAGTGCCTTATGTAATTAAACCACGTCGTCCAGGTGATATCGCTACTTGCTATTCCAGCGCAAAGAAAGCAGAAGAAGAACTGGGATGGAAAGCAGAGTTTGGTATTAAAGAAATGTGCGAAGACTCCTGGAGATGGCAGTCTAACAATCCAAACGGATACGAAGAATAAAATAAGTAAAACAAGCGTAATACAGTATATGAAAGTGCCCTATATTTCACGCAGGCTGAGCGTGAAATATAGGGCACTTTTCATATACTGTGTTAGAATATTTTTTACCTAGTATAATTTTTTATGTTCGTAAATTGCTTCACAAGTAAGTTGAACACCTAGTTTTTTAAACACTTTTTTGTCCACTGAAGATAGCATTACAGAGGAGTGTACTTGACGATCTTTTAACTTTGGAAGTTGCGCCAAAGCTAATTTTGCAAGGTCACTGGTAGCCGCGGTACTGGAAAGTGCAATTAACACTTCATCCGTATGCAAGCGTGGGTTCTGGCTTCCCAGATACTCTGTTTTCAGTTTCTGGATTGGTTCGATAGCAGCAGGAGAAATAACATGTACTTCATGAGGAATATCTGCAAGCTCTTTTAAAGTGTTTAGCATCAGTGCAGCAGAAGCTCCTAATAAATCAGATGTTTTACCTGTGATAATGGTTCCGTCTTCCAATTCAAGAGCAGCGGCAGGTGCGCCTGTTTCTTTTGCACGATTAAGTGCAGCAGTTGTTACTTTTCTATCTTCTGTAGAAATACCAGCCTGTTTCATTAACAGTTCTAATTTGAATACTTCTTCGTCATTGTTTTCCCCTTCCAGATGTCTTTCCAGAGATTGATAATATCTACGGATAATTTCCTGCTTGGAGGCTTCACGACACACTTCATCATCAATAATGCAGTTTCCAGCCATATTTACACCCATGTCTGTAGGAGACTGATATGGGCATTTTCCAAAGATACGTTCAAAGATAGCACTTAATACAGGGAAAATTTCTACGTCACGATTGTAATTTACTGTTGTTTCACCATAAGCTTCCAAATGGAATGGGTCAATCATGTTGACATCATTTAAGTCTGCGGTAGCTGCTTCATAAGCCAGATTTACCGGATGTTTCAGAGGAATATTCCAGATTGGGAAAGTCTCGAATTTCGCATAACCTGCATGAATTCCACGTTTGTGTTCATGGTAAAGCTGTGAGAGACAGGTTGCCATTTTTCCGCTTCCAGGTCCTGGTGCAGTGATGATAACCAGAGGACGAGAAGTTTCAATATACTCATTTTTTCCATAGCCTTCATCGCTGACAATGAGAGGAATATTACTTGGATAACCTTCAATTGGGTAATGGATATATACTTTAATCCCTAAATTCTCCAATTTTGATTTGAAGATATTTGCGCTGTTTTGCCCGGAATATTGGGTAATAACTACGCTGCCTACGAAAAAGCCTCTTTCTTTAAAGGCGTCAATTAAACGAATTACGTCAAGGTCATAAGTGATTCCCAAATCCCCTCTTACTTTATTTTTTTCAATGTCTCCGGCACTGATAACAATTACGATTTCGGCATGCTCAGAAAGTTGCATTAACATTTTAAGCTTGCTGTCTGGGGCAAATCCGGGTAAAACTCTGGAGGCGTGATAGTCGTCAAAGAGTTTACCGCCAAACTCCAGATACAGCTTGTTATCAAACTTGCTGATACGTTCTTTAATGTGTTCTGATTGCATCGATAAATACTTGTCATTATCAAATCCTATTTTCATATTCATGCCCCTTTTCTATAATTTTTTTTAACCACTGCGATAGTATACTACAAAAGCAAGGGGAAATTCCAGTGGTAAAAAGAAAAATGTTTTATTTTGTGTATATTCAACATAAATTTACAAAAGTTTAATAAATGTGTCCTCTTTTTCACAATCTAAATGTTGATTTATAGTACGGTAATCCTTATAATAGAAGAGATAGTATGAGGAGGATGAAAATGGAGCAAAATCAAAATCAAGGTCCACAAAATAATAATGATAATAATAATAACCAAGGACCTAAGAATAAACAACCCTTATTGATACTTTTAATCTGTGTCATGGTGGTTATGTTTGTGGTAAATCTTTTGACAATGACCATGCAAGGCGGTTCCGGTAAAATTAAATACAGTGAATTTGTAGATTTACTGGAACAGGGAAAGGTTCAAGAGGTACAGATTAAGGGAGAAACTTTAAGAGTTACTTTAAAAGAACAACAGCGTATGGGCGCAAAAAAAGAAGTATATACGGTTCTGTCTGAGGACAAAACTAATTTGGTAAAACGATTGGAAAGAGCAGGAGTTGATAACTATTATACAGAACAACCAAATGTAGTTACGGAAATTCTGTTTAGTCTTATTAGTTTGATTTTACCGATTGTTTTAATGTTCTTTTTGTTGAATATGCTGTTTCGCCGTATGAATAAAAACGGTGGTATGATGGGTGGTGTAGGAAAGAGCAAAGCAAAAGCTTATGTGCAGAAAGAAACAGGGATTACATTTAAAGATGTAGCTGGACAGGATGAAGCAAAAGAGTCTTTACAGGAAGTAGTTGATTTCCTGCATAATCCAGGAAAATATACTGCAATCGGTGCGAAGCTTCCAAAAGGTGCATTACTTGTAGGACCTCCGGGTACGGGTAAGACACTTCTGGCAAAAGCAGTTGCAGGAGAAGCACATGTTCCGTTCTTTTCTTTGTCTGGTTCAGATTTTGTAGAAATGTTTGTTGGTGTAGGTGCATCACGAGTGCGTGACTTGTTTGAAGAAGCAAAGAAAAATGCACCATGCATTATTTTCATTGATGAAGTAGATGCCATTGGAAAGAGCAGAGATTCCAGATATGGCGGAAATGATGAACGTGAGCAGACCTTAAATCAGCTTCTTGCTGAAATGGATGGATTTGATACTTCTAAAGGTCTTTTAATTCTGGCTGCAACAAACAGACCGGAAGTTTTAGACCCGGCGCTTTTAAGACCGGGACGATTTGACAGACGAGTGATTGTAGACCGCCCTGATTTAAAAGGAAGAATTAGTATTCTGAAGGTACATGCAAAAAATGTTTCTTTAGATGAAACCGTAGATTTAGAGGGGATTGCCCTTGCAACTTCAGGAGCTGTCGGCTCTGATTTGGCAAATATGGTCAACGAAGCAGCAATTCTGGCAGTAAAGAATGGAAGACACGCTGTATCACAGAAAGACTTATTGGAAGCCGTAGAGGTTGTTCTGGTAGGTAAAGAAAAGAAAGACAGAATTTTAAGCAAAGAAGAAAGAAAGATTGTTTCTTATCACGAAGTAGGACATGCACTGGTAAGTGCACTGCAGAAGGACTCTGAGCCGGTACAGAAGATTACGATTGTACCTAGAACTATGGGAGCTTTGGGATATGTTATGCATGTTCCGGAAGAAGAAAAGTTCTTAAATACTAAGAAAGAGTTAGAGGCAATGCTGGTGGGATACTTAGGCGGACGTGCCGCAGAAGAAATCGTGTTTGACACAGTTACTACCGGTGCTGCAAATGATATTGAGCAGGCAACAAAGATTGCCAGAGCTATGATTACTCAATATGGTATGTCAGACCGCTTTGGGTTGATGGGACTTGCAGAGAGTCAGAACCAGTATCTGGACGGCAGAACAATGTTAAATTGCGGTGACTCTACAGCTACAGAGATTGACCATGAAGTTATGAAGCTTCTGAAGAAATCCTACGATGAGGCGAAAAAGCTTTTGAGCGAAAATCGTGAAGCACTTGATAAAATTGCAGAATTTCTTATTCAAAAAGAAACTATTACAGGTAAGGAATTTATGAAGATTTTCCATGAGATAAAAGGAATAAAGGAATCTACAGAAGAAGTAGCGGCTGTAGAAGCAGAAATAAAAGAATAGATAGAAATCCTCCTTCTTTTTCAATACAAAAGAATAAAAAGAAGGGGGATTTTTTTCGAAAGGAGAGCAGAATGTTTCACATAGAAGAAGAGTTGAAGAAATTACCTTCTCTTCCAGGTGTCTATATTATGCATGATGAGCAGGATGCCATCATTTATGTTGGGAAGGCAATTAGCCTGAAAAATAGAGTCAGACAGTATTTTCAGAAAAGCAGAAATTTGGGAATAAAAAAAGAACAGATGGTGGAGCAGATTGCCCGCTTTGAGTATATTGTAACAGACTCAGAATTAGAAGCGCTGGTTTTAGAGTCTAATTTGATTAAGGAGCATTGCCCAAAGTACAATACCATGTTGAAGGATGACAAAAACTATCCTTTTATTAAAGTGACAGTAGGTGAGGCATTTCCACGGATTATGACAGCCAGAAGTATGAAGAAAGATAAATCCAGGTATTTTGGCCCGTATACCAGTGCTGGGGCTGTAAAAGATGTTATTGAGCTGACACGTAAGCTTTATCATTTAAGAACATGCAATCGAAATTTGCCAAAAGATATTGGAAAGGAAAGACCTTGTCTTTATTATCATATTAAGCAGTGCGATGCTCCTTGTCAGGGTTACATTACAGAGGCAGTTTATAGAAAACAGGTAGAAGAGCTTCTTGATTTTTTAAATGGAAATCATAAAAAAATTCTTGCACAGTTAGAGAAAAAAATGTATGAGGCATCTGAAAAGATGGAGTTTGAGGATGCTGCACAATATAGAGATTTGATGCAAAGCGTGAAAAAAATAGGTGAACGACAGAAGATTACAGATCATCCGGGAGAAGATAAAGATATTATTGCAGCAGCAATGGAAGATGCCGATGCAGTAGTTCAGGTGTTTTTTGTAAGAGATGGGAAACTGATTGGCAGAGATCATTTTTATATGAAGTCAGCGCCGGGAGAAAACAGGAAAGGCATTCTGTCCAGCTTTTTAAAACAGTTTTATGCAGGGACTCCTTTTATACCAAGAGAAATTATGTTGCAGGAAGAAGTGGAAGATCAGGAGTTGATAGCGAAATGGCTGGAGTCAAGAAAAGGGAAAAAAGTGCGTATTTCTGTTCCAAAAAAGGGTACCAAGGAAAAGCTGGTGGAAATGGCATACCACAATGCAAAACTGGTTTTAAGACAGGATAAGGAACGGATTAAAAGAGAAGAGGGCAGAACCATAGGCGCTGTGAAAGAAATTGAGGAGCTTTTAGGTTTATCCGGTATTCAGAGAATGGAGGCTTACGACATCTCTAATATCAGCGGTTTTCAGTCTGTAGGTTCTATGGTGGTATACGAAAAAGGAAAACCCAAACGGAGCGATTATAGAAAGTTTAGAATTAAAAGTGTGCAGGGGCCAAATGATTATGCCAGTATGGAAGAGGTTCTTACACGCCGTTTTGTGCATGGTATGGATGAAAGGGAGGAACGGAAACAGCAGAAATTAGAAGACGAATTCGGAAGCTTTACTCGTTTTCCAGATTTAATTCTTATGGATGGTGGAAAAGGACAGGTGAATATTGCTTTGGAGGTTTTAGAAAAGCTACAGCTTACCATACCTGTATGTGGTATGGTAAAAGATGATAAACACAGGACAAGAGGCTTGTATTATAACAATCAGGAAATTCCCATTAGCAGAGACAGTGAGGGGTTTAAACTTATTACCAGAATACAGGATGAAGCTCATAGATTTGCTATTGAATATCACCGTTCTTTGAGAAGTAAAGGACAGGTTCATTCTGTTTTAGACGACATTCCCGGAATTGGCGAGACTAGAAGAAAGGCGCTTATGAAGCATTTTAAAGGCTTAGAAGGTATTCGAGAAGCATCGGTGGAAACTCTTTCAAATATAGAGTCTATGAATGAGAGGGCAGCCAGACAGGTATATGATTTTTTTCATAAAAAGGAGCAATAAAGGTCAGGTACTTTGCTTGTCATGTAAAAATAGATATGATAAAATAGAAAGGAGAGTTTAAGACAGAACAGAAGGAGAATGGAATATGAATGGTGTAGAGTTAAAGAAGATGGTACAGGAATTAAACCTGTATAATAAAACACCGGAAATTGACATTTCAAAGAAAATGATTAATACACCGGAAATTAACCGTCCTGCATTGCAGCTGACAGGTTATTTAGAGCACTTTGAAAACGAGAGAGTGCAGATTATAGGATATGTAGAATATACTTATCTTCTTCATTTAAGCAGAGAGGAAAAAATCGTAGCTTTCGAGAGATTTGTTTCCAGTAAAATTCCATGTGTGGTATTTACAACGATGACAGAGCCTGACGAAGATATGCTGAGTTTGGCAATGAAATATGATGTGCCGGTTCTGGTGACTCATAATACGACTTCTGTGTTTATGGCAGAAATTATCCGTTGGTTGAATGTGCAGCTTGCACCATGTATATCTATTCATGGGGTTTTAGTAGATGTTTATGGTGAAGGTGTTTTAATTACCGGTGAAAGTGGTATTGGAAAGAGCGAGGCTGCATTGGAATTAATTAAAAGAGGGCATCGTCTGGTAAGTGATGATGTAGTGGAACTGCGTCGTGTCAGCGATGTAACATTAGTTGGTTCTGCACCGGATATTACTCGTCACTTCATTGAACTTAGAGGAATTGGTATTATTGATGTAAAAACTCTGTTTGGTGTTGAGAGTGTAAAAGATACACAGTCTATAGATTTGGTAATTAAACTAGAAGAATGGAATAGAGATAAAGAGTATGATCGTCTTGGAATGGAAGAAGAATATACAGAATTTTTGGGCAATAAGATTGTGTGTCATTCTTTGCCAATTCGTCCGGGACGTAATCTGGCAGTTATCGTAGAGTCAGCGGCAGTTAATCACAGACAGAAGAAAATGGGTTATAATGCAGCTCAGGAATTATACCGGAGAGTGCAGGAAAATATGACAAAAAAAAGAGGAATGGAGAATGAGGATGAGTAAGTATTGTTTTGGAATTGATGTAGGGGGAACAACGATTAAATGTGCGCTGTTTTTAAATGATGGAACTATTTTGGATAAATGGGAAATCAAAACAAATACAGACAATGGCGGCGAGAGAATTCTTCCAGATGTTGCAGATGGAATTGCAGCAAAGATGCAAGAAAAACAGATAGAAAAAACAGAGGTAGAGGGAATTGGTATTGGATTGCCGGGACCAATTGAAGAAAACGGAGAGATTGCATGTGCTGTCAATCTTCACTGGGGCAGAAAGAATATTGAGAAAGAACTGCAGGAACTGACAGGAATGGCAGTAAAGGCAGGAAATGACGCAAATGTAGCTGCTCTTGGTGAAATGTGGAAAGGCGGCGGAAAAGGCGCAAAAAATCTGATTATGGCAACTCTCGGAACCGGTGTAGGCGGTGGAATTATTGTCAATGAAAAAATTGTAACAGGCGCTCATGGTGCAGGAGGAGAAATCGGACATGCTTTAGTAAATCCTCATGAGACAATTCCGTGTAACTGCGGAAATAAAGGTTGTTTAGAGCAGTATGCTTCTGCAACAGGAATTGCAAGATTAGCAAGAGAGGCTTTGGAAGCTTCAGAAAAATCTTCTGTTTTAAGAGGAAAAGAAAAAGTAACTGCAAAAGATGTATTTGATGCATACAAAGAACAGGATGAATTAGCAGGTGAAATTGTCGAGAAGTTCTCAAGATATTTAGGTCATGCATTGGCAATCTTTGCCAGTGTATCAGATCCTGATGTTATTGTTATTGGTGGCGGTGTGTCAAAGGCGGGAGAAGTTCTGGTAGAATGTGTACAGAAACAGTATGAAAAATTTGCATTTTCCGCATGTAAGAAAACACCTATTAAACTGGCAACCCTTGGAAATGATGCAGGTGTTTGCGGTGCAGCAAAACTGATTTTAAGTAGATAATAAAACGAAATAGTAAAAGAGCAGGTTCTATTCAAAAGAACCTGCTCTTTTATGCGTTTATTTTAAAGTTTTATTGACCTGCTGGTGGAGCAGGTGGAGTTGGAGACTCTGGCTGCCCTTGTGGAGTTTCCGGAGTCTCCGGTTGTGTTTGTGGAGGTTCTTCCGAAGTACCTCCGGGTTTATTTGCATTTGGTTTATCGTTGTCATCAGGCTTTGCTTTCTTATGTCCGGAACAATATTTCTTTGGAAGAGTTTCCGTATCATAATATTCTGTTACAGCATCACAGGATGAGCTTGCCAATAGACCACTGTCTTTACAAATGGATTTCTTTTCCACTGTAGAAGGAACTTTAAATTCTGTTTTTGGTAAGTCGTTGTGAATGCGCTGCATGATTTTTTGCCATAAAGTTTGTTGATAGGTTCTTGCCTGCCCTTTTGGAAGAACAATGTTATTATCATATCCTGCCCATACAGAGCAAGTATAATATGGAGTGTATCCAGAAAACCATAAATCTTTGTAATTATCTGTTGTACCTGTTTTTCCGGCTACAGGCATATTGCTTAACTGCAAACGAGTACCGGTTCCTTTCTTAACAACATCTTCCATAGCAGAAGTAAGAAGATAAGCAGTACTTGGCTTGATTACAGTTGTCTTTTCAGGAGTGTTGTCAATGACAACGTTTCCATCAGAATCTAAAATCTTAGTGTAAAATACAGGTTTGATATAGGTTCCATTATTAGCAATTGTGGCATAGGCAGCTGTTAATTCCAGATTACTTACACCCTTTGTAATACCACCGATAGAAGTCGCTACGTTTACGTCTGTATAGAAATTATTGCTTCCCTGAGGTAATTCAGTTAAAGTGTCTAAAATGGAAGTAAATCCAAATTTCTTTAAATAAGATACGCCTAATTCCGGTGTGATTTCTACCATGGCTTTTGCAGCAGGAATGTTGTAGGATTTTGTAATTGCAGTACGCATGGTTACAGTTCCGTGATACTGATGGTCGTAGTTGTATAATGGCTGTCCGCTGTCATATTTGAACGGTTCATCCTTGAAGGTTGTAGATAATGTCATTCCACCTTCATTTAAAGCAGCGGCATAGGTTGCCAGCGGCTTAAATGTAGAACCTGGCTGACGTAAAGTATTTGTTGCACGATTTAAAGAAAGGCTGGAGGATTTTTCTCCTCGTCCGCCTACAATGGCTTTTACATAACCTGTGTGCTGATCAATAATACAAATGGAAGATTGAGGCTGTGGGGTTAAATAAACATTTTCACTGATTACCTCACTTCCGTCTGCCAGAATAGATGCCTTGTAAGTGTCTACATGAGCCTGAGCATTTTCTGGGGTGTCAAATAATAATGTGAAGTCCTTATTTTCGTTCTGAATAAAATATTCCTGAAGCATTTCCTTACTATAATTTTCCTGTTCACCATTTGGATGTTTTACGGTGAGGCGGTAGTCTAAGGTTACCTGAGTACCGGAAGGGAAATTATCAGGGTTACCATATTCTTCATCACAGATAAGCTGAATGTTTGGGTCCTGTGTAGTGTAAATACGAAGCCCTCCACTGTAAAGAGCGTTGTAAGCCTGAGCCTCCGTAAATCCACGCTGTTCCTGCAAATCTTTTACAACCTGTTCGGTTAATTCATCAATAAAGTAGCTGTAAGTGTGAGTTTCCTGTTCCTGTTGTTGATCAACCGTTTTAATTCTGTCATATACATTATCGGCTAAACACTCATCATACTGTTCTTTGGTAATATATTCCTGCTCCAGCATGTGGTCTAAAACGTCTTTTCGGCGCATTGTGTTTTTATCAGGGTTGATAACCGGATTGAATTTTGTAGGGTTCTGGCTGATACCGGCAATTACAGTACACTCAGAAAGGGTTAATTCATTTACGTTTTTACCGAAATAATCCTGAGCAGCAGCTTGTACACCAAAGTTACCATTTCCAAGGTTAATAGTATTTAAATAATTTTCAAGGATAATATTTTTATCCTTAATTTGTTTTTCTAATTGGATAGCAAGGTACTGTTCCTGAAATTTACGTTTAAAACGCTGTACAATAGATTCATTTGTCCAGCCTGTAAAAACGTTATTTTTTAATAACTGCTGTGTAATGGTACTGGCACCTTCTGTAAAGTTTCCTCCGTTTAGGATACCTCTGACACCGGCACGCAGGATACCTTTTATATCAATACCATTATGTTCATAGAAACGTTCATCTTCAATAGCTACCACAGCGTGCTGTAAGTCCAGAGGAATTTGCTCAATGCTTACGGGCATACGATTGGAATTGGGAGCAGTCAGCTTTTGCAGCTGGTTGCCATTAGCATCATAAACAAAGGTAGCTTCGCCAACGGGGACAATATTTACTTCTGAAATGTCAGGTGCATTGTCAATTAGACCTTTAAAAGCACCGATACCCATGCAGCCTCCGATAATCAAAATTGCCATCAGAGAG
>PPYF01306548.1_pt1 | contig 13400 bp, 10 predicted proteins | sample 1559871 | NCBI WGS metagenome assembly PPYF01 (sample SAMN08240021, study PRJNA423297) | Human gut metagenome, whole genome shotgun sequencing project. | reverse complement strand
CAAAGCGGCGGCTGCAACTTGCAGCCGCCGTTCAAACGTTCAAAATATTCGTGAAACAAGCAGTTGATTTTTCAGGGCTGTCACGCTCGGCTGGTCGAGTGGATTTGTACTGCAAAAATACGTTTGAAGCAGGGAGGAGAGAAACACACTTTTTTCAGAGGAAATTCGGTCAGACCAGAAAAACGGCATGCGGAACCTGCACCGCTGGAATCAGATGTCAGCTTTTCAGCAGCGAAAGCAGCTCCTCAGAAGACATATTCAAGATCCCGGCCTCCTCGCAGCCGGATATCGTATCAAGAAGCGCAAGCTTCCGGTTCTGAAGCTCCAGAATTCTTTCTTCGATGGTGTCCTTTGCAATCAGCTTATAGACCTGCACGTGTGCCTGCTGGCCGATGCGGTGGGCACGGTCCGTCGCCTGATCCTGCGCCGCCTGGTTCCACCATGGGTCGTAGTGGATCACAATGTCGGCTGCCGTCAGATTCAGACCCATTCCGCCTGCTTTCAGAGAGATCAGAAAAACCGAGGCGCTGCCTGCGTTGAATGCTTTGACCATTGCAGCCCGTTTTTCCTTGGGTGTCGAGCCCTGAAGCGTGAAATTCGAAATATGCAGCGCGTCCAGCCGCTCACGCAGCCGATCAAGCATGGAGGTGAACTGAGAAAACAGCAGGATCTGATGACCGTTTTCCGCCATCGCCTCGCACAATTCCACGCAGGCATCCAGCTTGCTCGCTGGACCTTCATAATTTTCAAAGCAGAGCCCCGGATCGCAGCATACCTGCCGCAGCCGGGTCAGCGCGGCGAGAATTTGCAGTTTGCCCTGCTCGTCGCCGAGATCTGCAACGGCGGCCTGCACACAGGCATAATAGAGCTTCTGCTCATCCTCAGACAGAGAGATCTTTCGGACATATTCTTCCTTGGGCGGAAGTTCCTTGAGGACATCTTTTTTCAGCCTGCGCAGCAGAAACGGCTGTACCAGCCGCCGCAGTTGGGAAACCGCGTCCGGATTTTTGGACTTGAGGATCGGCTTTTCCAGCTTTTCGCGGAACGCATGGTTTGTGTAGAGATACCCGGGCGTGAGAAAATCGAACAGATTCCAGAGCTCGCTGAGCCGATTTTCAATCGGCGTTCCCGTCAGGACAAACCGCTGCCGGCACGAAAGGCGCTTGACGGCCTTGGACGCGAGCGTTGCGGCGTTTTTGATGTGCTGGGCTTCGTCGAGCACGCAGCAGTAAAATTGCAGCTTCGCATATGCTTCAATGTCCTGCCTGACAAGCTCATAGGACGTGATCCACACGTCGCATTCTGCGCCCGCAGCACGAAGGCGTTCACGCTCTGCAGCATTTCCCAGAATCAGCTGATAGCGCAGCTGCGGGGCAAATTTTTGCAGCTCGTCTCCCCAGTTGTAGATCAGTGAGGCCGGACATATAACGAGATTTGGTACACCGGTGGTCTTTTGGGGGACGGTTGCTAAAAACGCAATCATCTGAAGGGTCTTTCCAAGTCCCATTTCATCCGCGAGAATTCCGCCGAAACCGTATCCCTCCAGTGTTTTGAGCCATTGATAGCCGATCTGCTGATAGGATCGAAGCTGTGCGTTCAGCCCCGATGGCAGGGCGTAGTCACTCTCGGAGAGCGTCTTGAAATTGCGGATCATGCTGCGCAGCTGGCTGTCGCGGCTGACCTGTATGCCGTCGCTTCCGGACAGCAGCTCGTCGAGATAGAGAGCGCGATACGCCGGAAGCGTCGCTTTGCCGCGGGCAAGCTCCCGACCAGTGAGCTGGAGCATCTGTGCCATTTCCGCAAGCTTTTCACACGACGAACCGTTCAGCTCCAGATACCGGCCGTCCGGAAGGCGGTGATATTTTCTGCGCAGCAGCATACTCCGGTAAAGCTCCGAAAGCTCCTCGGGCGGATAGCCGCCGGTGTCCAGCGTCAGTGTCAGAAGGCCGTCGGAAACGGAAAGGCCGACGCTGGTCGGTGCGGGCTGGAGACGCTTGCGGTTCAGGCGGTCACTGAAATAGACCTCGCCTCTGCGGCGGAAAGCGTCGATCGAACCGGTGAGAAAATCATAGGCCTCGTCCTCGCCCTGTAAAACGAACTGCTGTCCCTGCTGCTGAAAATAGCGCCGGACGAACAGCAGCGCGGCATTCTCTTCTTTTTTGTTTCGCCGCACACCGTCTGGCTCGGAGCTGTCATCGAAAGCGATCGAATGGGTGTCGTACCGGAAGACCGGCTTGACAAGCAGCGTGTCCTGTTCCATATCAAAATAGAAGCAGGCCGTGCAGGAATCGGGGATGTAGTTTTGTAAAAGAATCTGCGGATCTTCGATCTCGACCTGTCCGTCGAGCGCCGGCAGCACGCAGCCGCAGAAGGTCGGAAGATCCTTCCGCGCCAGATACATGGTCTGCTGCTTTGCTTCGAGCAGCGGGTAGATCTTTTCCCGAAACTCGCCCGAGCAGCGTAGAAGCTTGCCGCCGCCGAGCGCGTATAAGCTCCGGTAGCTGCCGAAAAAGCGGTAGGGGCAGGGCGTCTGGACCGTCAGCCATGCACCGCCGCCTTCTTCCGCAATTTGCAGGCGAACCTGCGGATCGGCCTGCGTGAGCGTGAGCGGCTCGGAGCCTGCGCAGTCTACCGGTGCGTCCGACAAAAGATCAAACCACCGATCAAAGGAATCGCCGGTCAGCGTGATCTCGTTTTTTCGATAATCCGGAGGCTCATAGCCCATATAGTAGGAAGAAGAACCGAGTGCGCGGTACCTGCCGTATTCGTTCATCAAAAGCCGGATCATGGCCTGCGCCTTCGGTTCAAACAGTTCGAGGTTATGCTCCAGCGTCAGTCCTTTTCCGTAGACGACTGTCCGGCGCTGGCTTACATTGTCCAGAAACTCCCGGATATTCTGCACGCTGTACAGCCGGTCATACCCGACACGAAGGGAAAACGAAGGATATTCGGCCCCATATCCGGCGCGCAGCATCGCACGCAGACGGACGGGCTGCTGGGAAGGATCAATCGATTCCTGCGTAATTTGCAGATAGCGCTGAAGCATCCACCGTGCACACGAGTCGCTGCCGGGCACAGACTCGTGCGGCGGCTCGCCTATATAGGCAATCATGGCGGCGGCAAGGTGCTTGCAGCGGCCAACGTCGGCGTAACGCGGGCAGGTGCAACTGATGCGCAGCCGTCCTTCTGCCATTTCGGTGAAGCGCACCGTATATCGTTTGCTGCCGCGGACGGTGCAGCTGACGTTCGTCTCCGTGTCGTTTTGCGTGCACTGCATGTCCGTGACCCGTCCCTGCCGGTAATATTCCATTCCGCGTTCATAATCGGTGGCGGTAAAGCTGGAATTTGATTTATATCGTTCAAGAAATATTCGTGCTATTTTGTCAAATAAATCTCAATAAATCCACTGTGTTTAACGTAAACTGTACCCCAGGAAGTGGACAATGAAATGACCCATAGCGGCGCGAAGCATGGTATACTGAAGGCAGGAAGAAGGAGACGGCTATGGGAACAAGGAAGAAATTCAGCGCGGCGGAACAGGAGCTTCTGCGTGCAAATCCGTACACAGAGAAGGTCACGGAAAATCAGATTTCGTTCACGCTGGCGTTCAAGGAAGCCTTCTGGCGGCTGAGTGTGGAGGGATGCACCGGGAACATGGCGCTGCGGAAGCTTGGCTACGATCCGGAGCTGCTCGGCTTTGAGCGTGTCCACAACATCACAAAGCGCATCCGCCGCGCGGGAAAATCACCGGAGGGCATCCAGCCTGCGCCAAAATCCCGGATGCGGATCAGCAGGGAGCAGTTCGGCGCGGCAGAGCTGGAAAAAATGTCCCGCCGGGAGAGTGAGCGCCGGATGCAGCAGGAAATCGTGTATCTTCAGCAGCAGATGGCGTTTTTAAAAAAACTTATGCGGCAGCCGGAAGAAACGGATTCGGATACCTGAGTATGGAAGATAGCAGCTTCAAATTCGGCGTCATCCGGGCCACAAGCATGGAAAAATCGAACATTCTCACAATATCCGAGCTGTGTGAGATCGCGGGCGTTTCCCGTTCCGGCTATTACGCGTGGCTTTCCTCCGAGCAGAAGCGAGCCGCGCGGGAGGCACAGGATGCGGCGGATTTCCAGCAGATTCTGGAGGCTTACCGGTTTCGTGGTTACGCCAAAGGCGTGCGCGGCATTCATATGCGGCTGCTGCATACCGGCGTCCGGATGAACGGAAAGAAGATCCGGCGGCTGATGAAGAAATTCGGCCTTGTCTGTCCGATCCGCAAGGCAAATCCATACCGGCGGATGCAGAAGGCGATCCGGACGAACAACACGGCGGAAAACCTTGTGAAGCGGGAGTTTGAGATGCACGGACCGCGAAGCGTCCTGCTGACGGATATCACCTATATTCCGCTGAACGGCGCGTTCTGCTATCTCTCCACGATCCTGGACGGATGCACGAAGCAGGTCCTTTCTTATGTGCTGAGCGAGTCTCTGGAGGTGGATTTTGTGCTGGAAACGGTAGAGAAAATGGTACATCAGCATGGAATTTCGCTGAAAAAAGAGACAATCCTGCACAGCGACCAGGGCTGCCATTACACCTGCATCAAGTTCATTCAGCTCGTGAAAAACAGTAGCCTGCGGCAGTCAATGTCGCGGAAGGGAAATTGCTGGGACAACGCGCCGCAGGAGAGCTTTTTCGGACATATGAAGGACGAGCTGGCGGAGAAGATTCCAAACTGGACGTGCTTTGCGGATGTGCAGCGGTCAATCGACGACTGGATGGACTAATGTCACCTTGGTGAAAGGTTTGAAGTCAGGGGCTATGCCCACTCTGTCTGCCGCAGAATGGCTGGTATCAAAGCTGTGCGGGAAAACCGGGGCGGATCAGTGCAGGACGGTCAACCCGAACGCCCGCAGCACAGCGGCTGCACTGTGGATATCGCTGTCTGAGGGGATCTCCGTAGGTAGTTCATTATGCATGCCCAGAGCGCTGTATTTCGTTCCGGCGTAATTGTGACAGGGCAGGAGCCGCACACCGCGGATGCCCTGCATCGCACAGAGGAATCTGCCGATTTTTTCAATTTCGCCTGCACTATAACCCGGCACATAGGGGATGCGGAGCTCTATTGTCTGCCCCATTGCAGACAGATATTTGAGATTTTCCAAAATTACCGAATTTGACTGGCTGGTACAGCGTATGTGCACTGCCTCGTCGATGGCCTTGATATCATATAGGAAGAGATCTGTATATGGCATCACGCTGTCCAGAACGGCCTTTGACGTAAACCCGCAGGTATCGACCGCAGTATGGATGCCAAGCTCCTTCAGCCGGCAAAGCAGACGTGTGCAGAATGCAGCCTGCTGCAGACATTCTCCGCCTGAGAGCGTGACGCCACCGCTTGAGGCGTCAAAGAATTCTCTGTCGGCAAGAAGCTCTTCCAGCAAAGGCTCAATTTCGACGGTTCTTCCGTAAAGCGTCAGGCAGCCTTGAAAACAGGCCTCCGCGCAGCGGCCGCATGCTGTGCATACTGCCCGGTCAAACCGGTGGGTGCCTGCCTTATCAAAGAAGTGGGCGCCGTTGGGACATACGCGGACACACCTTCCGCAGCTGATGCACTTATGCTCCAGATAGCCGAGTTCCCGCGAAGATGACAGACCCTCCGGGTTATGACACCATATACATCTCAAAGGACAACCCTTGAAGAACACGGTCGTTCGGATGCCGGGGCCGTCGTGGACGGCAAAGCGCTTTATCGCAAAGATCTCTGCGCACAAATTTTCAGATTGACTCATGATAATGCCCTTTCCTCATACTCTGCACGGCAGATAAATTCATTCTGGTAACTTTTTTCCATTTTTGTGAAATACCAGTTCCATCCGCAGATACGGACTTGCAGATTTCCGTACTTTTCAGGATGAAGCTGCGCATCACGCAGCGTTTTTACATCAACAACATTTCCCTGATAGCCGAATCCGCCACGCATCATAAAGGTACGAAGCAGTCCAAGCATTGCCACGAGGCCATCTTCGCCTTGGACAGCGGTCGGATGAAGCATGTAATCAAACGGACTGCCGTAGGGCAGATTTGTAGCATCGATTTTTGTGACCGATTTGATCAGCGCCGTGATCCCCGTTCGATCCTGCCCCATGGTGGCACCCATGTTTTTTGACAGCTCGTCGCCTGCTGCGCGACCGTCCGGCGTAGCACCGCATTGACTGCCCCAGCGCTTTGCCCACCAGATTGATTCGCCGTTGGCAACAAAGTGTCCGCCGCGAACATTCTCGCGCGAGGCAACAAGCGAACCGAAGTGCTTGATTAGCGCCGCTGAGATCCCATCTACTACGTCCATGTCGTTCCCGAATTTCTCTGGATCATGCAAGATCTCGATCTGTAGATCTTCGTGGTTTTTCCAGTTTGTTGCGAGAATATCACGCAGCGCGGGCAGGGAAAGCCGTTTTTTTTCAAACACATACTTCTGAATCATCCGTAGAGAATCGGCAGCCGTCGCATGGCAACTTAGGAACATGACCGTTCTGTTATACTTCAGACCGTTATAATACGCATCGCTGCCGCATTCTACGCTTTCCGGCATTGTGCCTGAGTAGAAGAGAGCTGGATTGATGTCATACAGGTGCGCATCGTAATAATCTGAGATAACAAACCCTTTTCGTATGAGGTGTTCCACCTGTGCAAGATAGGCATGGTAAAAATCCTCATAGCTGTGCATGTCGGAAACGGGCGGTGTATCGCACCCAATTTTCTTTCCGCTTAGCGGGTCAACGCCCTGATTGAACGCAAGCTCAATGCCCTTTGCTAGATTGACATACACATACTCGGGTGTTGTTTCATGGCCTCTTGTCGCAAAGTTATTGCAACCAGTTGCTACCAGCCGGTGTACCTCTTCCTCCGTACAGCCCAACTTCCGGAAAATTTTCATGCCTAGCGCTTCATTGACGAAGACCAAGGAGTTATTACCCCGGCGAAGCATGTCCAACGCTTTTTTGAGGAAGTCGTCCGGTGTGGACGGCATGACCTTGATAAAAAGTTTCATGTTCATCGGGCCGCGATCCGCCGCTTCGTCATGGGCCTCCAGCATCAGATAGGACAGGTCGTTGATCTGCGTATGCTCCTTCTCATCAATGCCGCCGAAATAAAGCGGCTGACCGTGCAGATGGGCTTCGTTGGTAAAGCGCTCGAAGAAATACTTGAACAGTTCCTTGGCTTGCTCGCGAGTAAGCCGCCCTTCCCTCAGATCCTGCGCATAGAAATCATACCCATCGACATCTATGTTGCCCAGCGTTCTGACCTGGATCACATCCACGAATTCCTGCACCAGATGATACAGGCAGATGAGCAACAGCAGTTGGTAGAGCGTGCGGGGTTTATCAGTGCATAGAACCGAAAGTGCTTCGATCACGATCGGCATTTTATCGTCCTCGTCTGCGTGTGCCCGTGCACAGTCCAAAAACCGGTGGCAAAGACGCAGAAGTGCCTCGTAGGCCATTTCAACGGTGGTATAATAAAGCTCCTGATCTCCGGTAAGCGTGCCGTTTTCCTTCTTTTTTTCGTGTGTCTGCCTGACGCGGGCAAGAAGGCCCGGGAAGCCCAGCGCGATCACAGAATCCCAGTCTGGAACGCTGTGGTCATAATCAGGCCAGTAGACCAGGGCACCCGTCTCACGGACACAGTCAGTTGCCGTGCGATAGATCTGCGGAGCCTGCTTCTCAAGCTCGGCGAACCAGTGCCGATTCAGGCACTGGAGCGGACGGAAAGCAGTTTCCGAGTTTGCCTGATGCCGCGTCAGCCATCCGCAGAAGTTGAAGCCGAACCAGTCTGCCGGGTTAACCTCAATTGCCGCATGATCCAGAACAAAGGTGACTGCCTTTGCCTTTATCAGCGCGTGCGGCTGCCCGTCCATCATCGTAAGAATCTTCTGGATCTCCTGTGTGACGGTCTCTATATCGGAAATACCGCTTCCCGGTTCAAAGTGTGGCTGATCGTAAATATTCAGCCGGGATCGTTCGCAATCAAATCTTCCCCATATCATGCTGCTGCCTCCTCTGAATTTTTGACGCTCTTCTGCTCTGCTGTGCAGCGCCTTTCTGCTGACATACTACGAAATAACTGCGGATATGTAAATGGTGGTTTGCGAACGATAGTGTTTTTTCGAACAGTATTCTAACCTTGACCTTTGCGCTGCCTATGCTATACTGATAATAATACATCGCTGCAGGAGGGGTGCGTATGCTGAATCAGTTGTATCTGAATAACCTGATCCTTTCCGAGCTAAAGTTGGTCCACACCTATACGGCATTTCAGGATCAATATCCCATGAAGAACAGGGGGCGTTTCCACAACGGGTTAATCTACACGCTGATGGGCACAGAGATCTATCACTTTTCTGACCGCTCTATTGAAACGCCACCGGGCTCCGTTTTGTACGTCCCAAAGGCGGCGAGTTATAAAATTGAGCTGCAGGGTGAGAAAAGTGTTGTCCTCTGCGTTGATTTTGAGCTTGGCAATGAAACGACCGTGCCGTTCCGAACGGACTTTGCCGAGACTCATGCCATAAAAAGCTGTTTCCAGGACATTGAAATGAAGTGGAGAAAAAAGGATCCTGCGTATTTGCCGGAGTGCAAGTCCTGTTTCTATAAAATTATCAGCATGCTGTCCATGCGCTCGTCTGCGAAGCAGACCTCAAAGGATGAGGAGATCGAGTCCGCTGTGCAGTATCTGCAGGATAATTTTCAAAGAAAAGATTTCCGCCTTGAGGATCTCTGTGCGTTTCTGGGGATCAGCCAACGATATTTTGAAAAGATCTTTCTTGCCAAATACGGTGTTACACCGAAGGCTTACCTCATTTTGCTGAAGATCGAAAAAGCAAAGGAGCTGCTTTTGAACGAAAAACTGTTGGTCAGGGAGATCGCCGAAATGCTGGGCTACAGCGACTGCTATCATTTTGGAAAGCTGTTTAAGGAGCGGACAGGCTATACGCCCAGCGAATACAAGAGCATCTATCAGCCGTAAGCAAAACAAGGCAATCAATTACAGCACATCCCGTTCGTCTGAGCGCATGCTGCGCGTTCTGACAAACGGGATGTTTTTTTGCACGGATACAGATATGCCGGCGCAGGAAAATCAGAAGCCATACAGTGCGAGCCAGCGCATACACAGCTCTGGCCATTGCCAGATGTTATAGACTCCTTCTCCGAGGCCGACGCCATGCGTTCCATAGGGAAAAACGTGCAGCTCGAACGGGACAGAATGCGCAGCAAGGGCAGCAGCGAGTTGAATGGCGTTCTGAACGGGAACCACAGCGTCGTTGGCTGTGTGCCAGATGAACACCGGCGGCATATCGCCGCGCACGCGCAGCTCCCCGGAGAATCGCTTCTCCATCATGGAATCGTTTTTGTGCAGAGCCAGAAAGACATCATGTGTTTCCCGATGCGTGTATTTTCCCATTGTAACAACCGGATAACATAGCATGCCTGCATCTGGCCGGCAGCTTTTGCGGTCTATCTCATCGCCCGTATCCATGCCGTCATCGAACAGCTCAAGTGCCATCATGGCAAGATGCCCACCCGCAGAATAGCCAAGCACACCTATTTTTTCCGGATCAACATGAAGCTGCTCGGCGTAATAGCGCACATAACGGATTGCGCGCTGCACATCCTGAAGGATCTGCGGATAGTGGTATGGTCTGATGCGGTAATTCAGAACAAAAGCGTGGATCCCATTTTTTTGAAGAATTCTTGCAATCGGCGCGCCTTCGTGCTCCGCGCGCATGACGTACGCGCCGCCAGGGCAGATAATAACGCAGCCGCGCGTCTGCTCTCCGGCAGGATAGGCGGTCAGCGTCGGTTCTGGCTGGCCGTAAGTCGGATCAAAGCCGGGGGCTCCATTCTCCCATATACGATATTCCATTCTCATTTCCCCTTATCTTTTCAGCACAAAGCGGCGATGGAAGATGCACGCTCAATATAGGCGGCCTGCTCTTTTGGACTCAAATCGTTCCACAATGCATTCCAGCCGGTGATCCTCACTTGCAAATCAGAGTAGTTTTCCGGATGCTTTTGCGCGTCATACAGCATTTCCGGACTGAAAATGTTAAACTGGATCGAGATCCCTCCGTTTCGCATATACGCTTTTATCAATCCGCGCAGCGCAGCGATCCCGTCGTCACCGCTGACAGCAGACGGATGGAGCATGACATCTGCAACAAATGCTTCGGAAAAGTATTTCGGCTCAAGATGCAGAACAGAGCGAAGATATCCGGTTACGCCGCAGTGCTCCGCGCCGTTGACCGGTTGTACATTTCTGGAGCATTCCTCGCCTGCGCGCCTTCCGTCCGGGGTAGCCTCTGTTTTGAGGCCCTGCGTGATGAATTCCATCGTTGAGGGGACGCCGGCCTTATAGACCCCGCCTCTGCCGTTCGGCCTGCCGGTAATATATTCGTTGAACCATCGGAAAAGCTTTGCTGCGCAGGCATCCGCTTCACGATCGCCGTTTCCGTATTTCTGACACAGGTGCTTTGCCTGCTGGCGCAGTTCTTCATAGCCGTGCCAGTTTGCGTCCAAAGCACGTTTTAGCTGCGCGGCGGAAACCGTTTTGTCATCATACACCAGCTTCTTGACCGCCATAACGGAATCCACAGCAGTCGCAAACGAGCACAGCAGCAGGGCCGAGGTCACATATTTTGCTCCGAATGCGTAGACATCCTGGGCATTTGCCAGTGCACGTCCAGAGGTCGCAGAGAGCAGCACGGAGGGGTTGATCCCGGCGACCTGATGATCGATGCTGTTCGAAAAGGTGACGCATCGATCGATAATATAAGACAGCTGCCGGATAAAGGCACCATAAAACTCGTCAAAGCACTGCATACAGGCGAATTCCCCGGTTTTTAGCCCAAGCTGCTTTTGGCTCACGGTGTCATATCCATTATGGATCACGTAGGTTACCGCCTTTGCTGCGTTTGGCAAAGCTGCGATCATACACGCTTCGTCCCCTTTTACGTGCATTTCGTTGCAGCCGCTGATGTCCGCTGTTCGGGCTTCATCGCGGCTCACACCGTAGCAATCCATCATCGAACGGATCATTCCGGGCTGGCAAACGAATACGAAGCTGTTCTTCCCGGAGCGAATCATGCGCAGAACACGGTCAATCAGCGCATCCGGAGTCTTTTCGTTGATCTTGAGCTGCACCTTCGGATTGAAAATATTGAGAGACTCATAGACTTCCAGAATGTCATATGTCAGATCATTGGAAGTATCCTCCCCGTTTTCATCCATTCCGCCCAGATAAAACGGATGCCCCTGCGGGTGCCCGATCGCCGTGAACTGCAGCAGGAAATACGCGAGGAAGGACTTAAGCTGTTCACGGGTAAAGCTTCTGCTGCACAGATCATGCTGATAAAATCTCAGCAGAGTATGATCCAAGCCGTTCCCGATCGAACGGGTCTGAAACTGCTCGACATATTCTGAAAGCATGAAGAAAAGGTACATCAGCTCCAGCGCATCTAGTGTTGTTTTCGGTGGACCGCTCCGGATATTTTTCAGCGCTGGCAAGACCAGCTCTGTTTTGCGGTTCGGATGTGAGGCGGAAAAATCAATCAGACGGTCAAGCAGGCGAAGAATAGCTGTATACTCGACCTCCATCGCGCGGAAAAAGGCTGCCTTTTCCGGGCTTAGACTGGTATGCCGGGTGCGTTCGGCCCGGATTCTGTCCAAAAGCCCGCTGATTCCGAGCGAGGTTATCACGTCCCAGTCCGGGACATAGTGCTCCGTATCCAGCCAGATACTGGCCGTCCCGGACTGCTCGTAATCCTCGACGAGATTGTCCTTATCCGCTTCCCGGAAGGCCTCGCTTTTCCATCTGCCGATAAATGCCTTGTCCAGCAGTCTGCCCCAATTATAAAGGCCTACAAAATAGTCACTTTCATTGACGTCGATTCGCATATGGTCAAGAACATAGGCAAACCCCTCCGCCTTTATCAGCGCATGCGGTTTGTCCGCCATCGTATCATACAGCGCGCGCAGGCCACGCAGCATCTGCGCATCGTCCAAACCCGTTTCGGGTAAAAATTCATATCCGTGATAACCGAAGCGGTTATACGGATCAAAGGGCTGATCCTGGCGGTGATATTTGTTCTCGATAAAGGATCTGTCTGCCTCGGAAATATATCTTGTGTTCATTGCAGCACCTCCTGTCATTGACCCTGAACCAATTCGTAGTAATTGCCTCTTTTGATATACATTTCGTTATCATTTTTAAGCTTCGTGTTGGAATTGCACTGCGGATCCGGCTGAAGCAGTTGCGTCTGATCCAACCCCAGTGCATTGCAGAGACATGCACTTACCTGTCCGCCGATTAGCTTGACCGCATCCGGCGTATAATAATGCGACTGGTCGGAGTGGAGTTCCGGCCGATTCTTCAGCAGCTCATACAAGTCGTTAATCTGTACGCCGAGCGGCATGAGCGTTCTGACTGCAATCTCATTGTACGTCTCCACATCGCAGTTGGAGCGGTATTCGAACTCTTTGATATAGCCGTTCTCCAGAATCGGTGTTGAGGTCGCAAAGATCAGCAAAGCGTTCGGAAAAAGAAAGCGCATTCTTTTAACGATCCGCGTGAGATTTTCCGCATAGACATCGAGCCGCGTCAGAGGCTCGTCGCCATAGATCCGAATCGTGTCCCAATGACCGACATTAAAATGCACGGCGTCGCAGTCATCCATATGAAGCTCAGACTTCCAGTTGTGCAGTTCACGCAAAACATATGAAGTGTTGCGACAGTTCTCTTTTGGGAAACCGACTTGTGCCAGATCACGCATGCTTTCTTTTACATACATATCATAGCCCATGCGGATTGAATCACCAATCAGAAGAATTTGCTTTTGCATGATTGATTCCTTTCTTTTGTTGCCTGTTTACAAGATAGATCCCTATGGCAATCAAAGCCAGTGCCGAAAGATAGCACAGATTAAAAATATCCTCCTTCAAAGACAACCCGGACATCAACCCGCCGAACACGGGAATCAGCAGATTATATACCGATACCTCGGAGGCTGCAAAATATTTCAGCGGCAGCAGCGACAGCACATATGCTGCTGATGAAATAAGGGCCAGCGCCAGCAGAAGAACAGCGCCTTTTGTGCACACGGCTGGGATCACCGCGCTGCGGACAAGGGAATATGCCGCAAGCAGGAGTCCGCCGAGCAGGTGCGACAGGCCGACAAGCCAAATAGCAGAAAAGCGGCGGACGGCACGTCTGGCCAGAAAATACGCAATCGTCTGGAAGATTGCCGCCATGAGCATCATGCCTTCTCCCTCCGGACTAATGTCATCAACTTAAGGCGGTTCAACATCTCTTAACGTTGCTTGGGAATTTCAAAGATTTGTGTTTTTTCAGACGAT
>PPYF01196184.1_pt1 | contig 13400 bp, 9 predicted proteins | sample 1559871 | NCBI WGS metagenome assembly PPYF01 (sample SAMN08240021, study PRJNA423297) | Human gut metagenome, whole genome shotgun sequencing project. | reverse complement strand
AAATTATACTTATCGATTTTTAATTTTATAACGGATGAAATCAGCCTGATTTGAGTTGTGCAAACGATTTTTTGTTGTTGCTTTTTAAATTCGTGTCTATAATCGCTCAGTGAAATTTGAAAGTCTATTTAATGCCTTTTTTGTAGATTAAAGATACAAGGTGGGAATTGAAATGGGGAGAAACAATCAAAATGACCGGCAAAGGCAATTAATGTCGATTTTGCCAAGCTATGCTCTGCGTAAAACAAAGCTTGGCTGTGTCTCGATGTTGATTGCAGTCGGTTTTTTCCTTGGTGGTGCTAATGAACTAAACGTTAAGGCAGATGCGTTGCCCGCGCAAAATGGCAAAACAGCTACTATTCAAAGCAAGGCTCCATCAGCAGATTATGAATCCTTGGCAGCTGCTGCCGATTCTTTTACAGCTTCGGTAAACGAGAAAAGCGATCATCCGGCAAAAGCATCGTCTTTAACAGCAACAACAAGTGCGGCTTCAGTAGCTGCCAATATCGCTGCTGATAATAGCGATAGCAAGGTTTCTTGTGATGCGTTAGGCAGTGTGCAGGCTGAGGCTTCTACTGACGACTCGGCAGTGGTCTATCAAAACAGCTCGGCCTTAGTCAGTTCATCAGCGCGAGGCCAAGCTGGTGCAGCCATTAGCAATTCAGCCGATAGTGCGCAGGATCCCAGCATGGTCATGGCCAGTGCAGCCCAAAAAGTGTCAGAGCCACCTGTCGTTCAAAGCAATGCTACTGAGCCATCACTTATCAATACTACTGGTGCAGTCATAAACGATCCTTCACTGCCGGCTGAAGACGTAACCGTTGATGCCAAAAACTTCAATCACTACTTTGATATGCATGGTACGGCAACTGATCAGCTTAACTCTGATGGCTCGGTAACGATTACCTTTACCAAAAAAGGGCAGCAGTATTCAGCTGGGGGCATATCGCTAAAAGAAAAGATCAATATGGACAGCAGTTTTACCCTAAATGGTCAGATCAATCTGGGCAACTTTGGCGGTGCTGATGGAATGGGAATCGTCTTTCATACGGGAAGCGTTGATGCGCTTGGTCGACCGGGCGGCAATCTAGGAATTGCGGGGCTGCCGGATGCGGTTGGCTTTAAGCTTGATTCCTATTATGACTACTACAATGAGCCAACCTCGAGTCTGCCAGGCGATCAGATCCCACTTCCGCAAAATGGTGAGGATGACTCTAAACATGGCCAGTCACAGGACCCAACAATGACCGTTCCATATGGCGATATCGTTACCACCAGTCATGAACAGGTTACAACGACTACTGGCAAAAAGGCTTGGCGATGGTGGGTCAATAATCAAGACGGCACGGTTCAGACACTGACCACTAGCTTGATGGACGGCAGGTTTCATGATTTTCAAATGCAATATAACGGTCAAACCCATGTCTTGACAATCAAACTGAAAGAACCAGCTGGACATCTTAATGACAGTGTTCAGACGCATGAAGATGAGCAATGGGTTACGTGGACCTACCAGATTCCTGATATTCCTGGCAATGGCAATGTCGCGATGGCACTTGATCTGGCGGCGACGACTGGCGAATTAACCAACCTGCAGCAGTTTAGATTGACCAGCTTTACTTTTTCGCCAGCTGCTTCAGTCAACGTTGAATGTCTCAATGAACAGGGTCAGCTGATTCATCAGACTGGCGTTCACTACAGCGGCGCGCCGGTAATTGGCAATACGTATTCTACAGATCAGCTTAATCTTCCTGGCTATACATATATTGGCTTGGGAAAAGGTAGTCTTGCTCCAAGCGGCACGCTAAGAAAGGAGGGACTTAACGGTACGGTTATCTATGTTTATGGTCGTACCGAAAAGATCACAGTTAATTATCAAGATGTCAGTGCGGATGATCCGCAAAATCTCAGTGGGTATGATCAAGAACTGACCGGTGCCAGAAATCAGAGTTCAGACTATAGTACGGCTAAGATAATCAAAGAGCTGGAAGCAAAAGGCTATCAGCTGGTCAATGATCCGACTGGCGGCAAGGTCTTGAAATATGGTGATGGTGCGCAAAGCTATACGGTTAAGCTGGAACATCGTCATCTCATAATCGGTCCCAGTCATTATCAAGACAATGGAATTCCGTTGCCAGACAATCCAGCAAAGACCTATCAAGGAGTTGAGCGAAATGACCTGAATCAGCAAGCCACACGGACGATCAAGTATGAGTTTGCAAATGGCCAGCCAGCCGCTGCGGCAGTAAGTCAGCCGGTTGCATATACCAGAAGTGCTGATATTGATGAGGTTACTGGTGATGTGGTCTACACGCCTTGGACTGCAGCGCCTGCGAAGTATCCATCGATCGCTTCGCCAACGATTCCTGGCTATTTCACGAATACGCCGTCAGTTGCTGCCGCCTCGCCAACGCTTGGGCAAAATCCGGTTGTAACGGTGATCTACCAGCCATGTATAGAAAAGATCAGGATTGTCTATGAGGATGTCAGCTCTAAAGATCCGCAAAGCCTCAGTCAGTATGACAAGCTGCTGACGGGAAAGTATGGATCAAGTGCCAACTACAGCACGGCTGATACGATTAAGACTCTAGAACGGCAAGGGTATCAGCTCGTCAGTGATCCAACTGATGGTCAGATTCTCAGCTTTAACGACACCAGCGAACAAACCTACGTAATCAAGCTGAAGCGTCAGTCAGCTAATTCTGATCGTCACGCCAGCGGTTCCGTTAAGTCGCCAACTTCCAAGCCGACTGATACGCAAGGGAAAGGTACAGCGTCGACTGCTGCCGGGGTCAAGACTGATGATCATCAAATCAAACAACAGTCTTTCAGCCAGCCGATTGACGGTCAGACGGATCAGTCGGTTGAAGCTCATCATGTCGTAACTGCCGATTCAACGTCATCTGCTATCCAATTAACTAAAAGCAACAATTATGATGTCGCTTCAGCCCCTATTGAAACGGCATCGCTCAAACATCTTCCACAAACTGGGAATCGGCATGCCGACTTATTGACCGGCTTAGGACTCTTGCTGGCTGGAATTAGCGGCTGGCTGGGCTTTGACGAGGTTCGCAGACGTTTCAAACGAGTCTTAAAGTGAGGCAGACGCAATGAAACCATTAATGAAAAAAATTCCGCCATAAAAGGATGAATTTGCATGGATATCTTAAGGTAGTCAAGTTTTGCATAATCTCAATTATTAAAATCTAATGAATGAAGGCGAAAGCTTATGGCAAATGAATCAATGAAAACCGGTGCCGACCTTTTAATCGACGCTCTGCAAAAAAATGGACTGCAAAATATTTATGGGGTCGTTGGGATTCCAGTAACTGATTTTGCGCGTCTGGCTCAGCTGCGCGGCATGAAGTACTTTGGTTTTCGGCGTGAGGATGCGGCAGTGGATGCGGCGGCAGCGGCCGGCTATCTGACACAGAAGCCAGGTGTGGCCTTGACCGTTTCTGCTCCCGGCTTTTTAAATGGTTTGACGGCATTGGCACAGGCCACCAAGAACTGTTTTCCATTGATTATGATTTCCGGCTCATCGGAACGTCACATTATTGATCTGGACCAAGGCGATTATGAAGGATTAGATCAATACAACGTTGCCAAGCCGTTCTGTAAGGCCGCCTACCGAGTCGATCGCGCTCAAGACATGGGTTTGGCCGTTGCCAGAGCAGTCAGAACGGCATTGTCGGGTCGTCCTGGTGGCGTTTATCTTGATCTGCCAGCTGATGTGATTGGTCAACAGATTGAGGCTGCCAATGATGAAGATGCCGGAATCTATGAAGTCGTTGATCCAGCACCTAAACAAGCTCCAAGCGATGAGGCAATTGAGCGGGCCGTCAAGGTGATCAAGGGTGCGCAAAAACCATTGATCATTCTTGGCAAGGGAGCGGCCTATGCGCAGAGTGAGGAGCTGGTACAAAAACTGGTTGCTGATACGGACATTCCATTCTTGCCGATGTCGATGGCAAAGGGCTTGATCTCAGATGAAGACGATCATTCCGCCGCGGCTGCCCGCTCGCTTTCGTTAAGTGAGGCGGACGTAGTGATTCTGATCGGGGCTCGGCTGAACTGGATGCTTTCACATGGCGCGGCACCAACCTTCAACCCAGATGCAAAATTCGTTCAGCTGGAAATTGAAGCGACCGAGTTTGATTCCAACCAAAAGATTGCTGCGCCACTGCAGGGTGATTTGAATTCAATTTTGACCAAACTGGTACCGGCGCTTAAAAAGGCTGACTATCACGCTCCAACAGATTGGCTGGCGGCAATCAAGGCCAAGACTGCCGAAAACGTCGCTAAGTTTGCGAAACGCGTTGAAGCCGGCGAAACCAATGCCAAGTTTGGCTACTATGGCACGCTGGAACCGATCAAGGAGTACTTCTTGAAGAACCCAGATACTTACCTGGTTTCTGAAGGGGCCAACACGCTGGACATTGGTCGGAATATGGTTGACATGAAATTACCGCGCCACCGTCTGGATACCGGTACGTGGGGCGTCATGGGCGTCGGTTTGGGCTATGCGATTGCTGCGGCAGTCGAGACCGGCAAGCCAGTCGTTGCCTTGGAAGGCGACAGTGCCTTTGGTTTTGATGGGATGGAAATGGAAACGATCTGTCGCTATCACCTGCCAATTACTGTCGTCGTTGTCAACAACGGTGGGATCTACAACGGGACCGACCGTGAAGTTGCCGATCAGCCAGGTCCAACGATGCTGGATGCCACGGCGCGGTATGAATACATGGCCAAGGCATTTGGCGGTGACAGCTACTTTGTAAGCAGCTATCAAGAGATGAAGGTTGTCTTTGAACAGGCGGTTGCATCCAAGCGGCCAAACATCATCAATGTTCAGATCGACCCATCCATGGGTAAGGAATCTGGCCACATTGGCAACCTGAATCCAAAGCTGGATCTGAAGAAGTAGTGAAAGGAGCAGATAATCATGGTTGAAGAAAAGACAAATGAATATGCACCATTAAAGGGAATCAAGGTCGTTGACTGGACGCAGGTACAATCCGGTCCTTCCTGTACGCAGCTGTTGGCTTGGCTGGGTGCTGAAGTCATCAAGATCGAACGGCCAGACACCGGTGATCCAACCCGTAATCAGTTATTGGACATTCAGGATTCATGGAGTCTCTACTACCTGCAGCTGAATGCCAACAAGAAGTCACTGACGCTCAACATCAAGACTCCTGAAGGCAAACAGATCATGACGGACCTGCTTAAAAAGGCGGACGTGTTTGTTGAAAACGTGCGGCCAGGTGCGGCTGATCGGGCTGGCTTTGGCTGGGAAGACGTGCACAAGCTGAACCCGCGTTTGATCATGGCTTCGCTGAAAGGCTTTAACCAAGGATCACGCTTTGCTGATGTCAAGGCCTACGAACCAGTTGCCCAGTCTGCTGGTGGCGCGGCTTCGACGACTGGCTGGAACAAGGGCGCTGACAACGTACCAACGCAATCCGCAGCTGCTCTGGGTGATTCCAACTCGGGCATGCACCTGACCATTGGGATTCTGGCGGCTTTGATGCAACGGGAACGGACTGGCGAAGGGACGCTGGTTTACCAGTCAATGCAGAACGCGGTCATGAACCTTTGCCGGATCAAGCTGCGTGACCAGATCATGTTGGATAACCTGGGCGCGCTGCCGCACTATGCCGTTTATCCTAACTATAAGTGGGGCAAGGCCGTACCACGGGCTGAAAATACGGAAGGCGGTCAGGTAATTGGCTGGACCTACAAGGCAAAAGGCTGGGAAACCGATCCAAACGCCTATGTCTACATCGTAATCCAAGACTCCAACAAGAGCTGGGCAGCCATTGCCAATACGATGGGACACCCAGAATGGATTGACGATGAGCGTTTCAGTGATTGGGAACACCGGCAGTTACACAAGGAAGAAATCTACCCATTGATTGAATCCTATACCAAGCAATACGACAAATATGAATTGACGCAAAAACTTGGTGAAGCCGGAATTCCGGTTGGCCCGGTCATTGACTGGCACGAATTGGAAAACGACCCGGACTTAAACGAGGACGGCACGATCGTCACGATTGATCAAGGCGGCAGTCGCGGCAACTTTAAGACGATCGGGATGCCGTTTACGCTGGGTAACTACCAGCCAGACTACAAGCGGGCACCAGATCTGGGTGAAAACAACGTCGAAGTCCTTTCTGCTTTAAGCTATGATGCCGATGAAATCAACGACCTGGTTGAAAAAGGCGTCATCTCCAAGGCACGTGGCCCTAAGAACCCACGGCGCGAAGTCATCAAGGGTGAATAAGCTAAAGGCATTTGCCATGGCTTGGGTGGGATGACCGGCATTGACCGCACCCCACCTTTTTATTGCCAGGCATGCCAAAAAGAGAATTGGAGGGGTAGACATGGAAAAAATATTAATTGATGATATTGTTCCAATTTTGGTTATCATGATTTTGGGCTATCTGTGTGGTAAGTTTTCATTCTTTGACGATGACCAACGACAAGGGCTAAACAAGCTGGTGCTAAACATTGCTTTACCGGCGGCATTGTTCATCTCAATCGTTTCGGCAACGCGTGAAATGTTTGCTAAAGATATCGTCTTAACCTTGATTGCCTTTTTCGGGGTTACGGGTCTGTTCTTGCTCAGCTACTTTTTGGACAGAATCATGTTTCACCGGACCAAGCAGGAAGCCGCCATTTGTGCAATGATCGCTGGTTCACCAACGATCGGGTTCCTGGGTTTTGCGGTTTTGGATCCGATTTATGGCAATGACGCCAATACCAACCTGGTTATTGGGATCGTTTCAATCGTGGTTAACGCAGTGACGATTCCAATTGGGCTGGCACTGATCAACAAAGGTCAAGCCGAAGCTCGGGCCAAGGCTTCTAAGACTGATGGCGAAAAGGTTAAGATCAAGTTGCCGCAAAAGTCTGATGAGGTGGCACCGGTAAAAGAAAAAGAAGTTACCGTCGCTGACGGGATTCCGGTTACCGATGCTGAAGCCAAGGCATTGCGCGAAAAAGGCATTATTCGTGAAATCGATCTGGTTAGAGCTGAGACTCACAATCATTTGGGCAATGGCGAAAAGAAAACCAGCAACTCAACGATGTCTGCAATTATCAATGCCATCAAAAAGCCAGTTGCTGCAGCTCCATTGCTGGCTTTCGTCCTGGTTTTGCTGGGCATCAAGATTCCAGCTTCGTTTGCCCCAAGCTTTGATCTGATTGCCAAAGCCAACTCCGGAGTTGCCGTATTGGCAGCTGGTCTGTCACTTTCAACGGTTAAGTTCTCAATCGACAAGGAATCGCTTTGGAACACGTTCTATCGTTTGCTTTTGACGCCAGCCATTATTGTTTTGGTTGCCTACCTTTGCGGGATGGGCTCCGATCCAACCAAGATCTCAATGCTTTGCTTGGCAAATGCCTTGCCACCTGCATTCTCTGGGATCATTATTTCCAGTCGCTACAACATCTATGTCAGAGAAGGTGCCAGTTCAGTGGCGATTTCTACAGTGGCATTTGCAGCGACCTGCATTTTCTGGATCTGGCTGTTGCCAATCCTGGCTGCACACTTCTAAGCAGCAATAGTTGAATCTTTACTCACAGTCATACTTTCTTCCTGGACATAATTAATATTGCTCACTTTCTAAACGGATATTAACTTAAAACTTCGAACAAATATAATAATAGAAACCTTTCAAAAATAGCGATCGCACCATTCTGTACCTCAGTCAGGCCAAGGAATGGTGCGATTTTTTACTAATGTATAAGCATACTAAAACGATGGCTGGGGCCAAGCCGATAGTACTAAAGCAGGCCCAATGCTGTGCTTAGCCCGGTCAAGAAATTAGCTAGTGCGTGAATCAGCCAGCTGGGATAAATGGAGCCGGTGGCCGACCTTTCATTGATAAATCCTATCAGCTAAGCTACCAACAGCGTAAATCAGCCAATTCCGAGCGCTCTGGGCAGAACAAGCTGGTTGATAAATATGACACTGTGCAGCATACCAAACAGTAATGCTTGGGATATGAAATGATCCTCGTTAAAAGGGGACGGAAATATTGACATGTTAGCATGGCCTAATCGCTTGCTGATTGATATGAAATGATCCTCGCTAAAGGGGGCAAATTATTTTATTAATTGATATGCTCTCCGATTTTTTGTCTATATTAAAAGGCCTCCTATAGATGAGTTTCCTCACCATCGAAGCCGGAAGTGATATTGCAACTGCCATATTGACAACTATTGAACTGGGGTAACCATTTGGCGGCTGACTTTGTGACAAAAATCTGACATTGATCAGCTGGTGGCCTTCCAAATACCTACTATTCGCTGATTTCGGATCAGAAGTAGGTAGTATATTCAGTCGGCCTAACTTGATATACATTGATTTTTACCTACTATGCAGTCGATTTTCGAAAAAAGTAGGTAATGATGAATTCTTCATACGTTATTATGCAGGATTTTTTGCATAAAGCGTGCTAATGACGTTTGACTGCGGCTTTTGCCCAACAGATCACTAAATTCATTGGCTAAGACAATCGCACCGATTACGAATCCGGCATTCATCCAGCCTTTTCCTATTAAAGTTTTGGAACGGACTATAGCGATCTTGGCGATGTTGCGTACCTGCAGCGATATTTTCTCAAAGGCAGGGCACGCAGCCGTTTCCCATATATCAGCAAAAACAAAATCGCCGGCCTGGATGCTTGTGACATCTGGGTCGGCGATTATTGGTGTTTATCTAAATGAATGGACTATTTGATCGTGCCATCCAGGTTGAACAGTGGCAGTTTGCCTAAAAACGCCACGTCATCCCGATCAGCAGCGGCGCCTTCTGCTAGAATAGTAGCTTTGGCAACGATTTGACAGCCAGCCAGGTTGAGCAGCTTTTCGGCCGATTTTAAAGAGCCCCCGGTACTGACCACGTCATCGACTAAGACAACTGATTTTCCCTTAAGTTCGGCAGCATCGGCCCCATCAAGTACAAGTAGCTGTTGTCCCTTGGTCGTGATGGAGTCAACCGCAGTCGTCAATGGGTTTTCCATGTAGCCCTTGACTGACTTGCGGATCACGAATGAGCGGGGATGACCGGACAAAAGACTGATGTCATGTGCCAAGGTGATTCCCTTGCTTTCAACGGTTACGACATAATCAAACTTTTTAGGCAGCTTGGGCAAAAGCAGTTCAGCCGCCGTTTTGGACATGGCGTCGTCGCCCAGCAGCACGAATGAAGCAATGGCAGTGTCGTCACTGATCGGAATCAGTGGCAGGTCGCGAGTCTGGTCGCCAACGGTAATACGATATTTTTTCATAATGACTCCTCCTAAAGTGCGGCTAACAGCGGCAAAACGACTTTCAGCAATCCACCAGACAACAGGCCCACGAATGGATCAACCAGCGCGGTAATAATCATGGTTGCGGCGGCGACTAGCTGTTCTTTGCCAGCCAGTGCGGTTGCGGCATTTTCGGGGAAGGTGACAAACATCCCCAAAACCAGCAGAAACCCGGCGATTGAAGAGCTTGGGACGTACTTGCCGATCTTAGGCAGCCAGCCGGCAAACAGAATCACGGCCATGATCAGCATCATCAGACACCCCGCGATGACTGGCTCCGGCGCGCTGGCAGTTGCCGAGATAATGGTTTCCACCGGCGCCCCGCCCAAAAGACTGGTTCCCATGTCGGCCAATGCCTGTGATGTCGTCAGCAGGTTTAAGTTGACGGGATTGGGCTTGATACCTGTCATTTGTCCTGTGATCAGTCCGTATGACAGGTTGGCGCCGATGTTTAGGCAGGCCAGACTGAGCGCGCCCCGCACGATTCGTGGATTAAACGTCGGCTTGGTGAAAATAAAGCGGCGCATCGTCACGTTGGCGGGCAGCTCGTTGCGGTAGTGCTCGCCAAAGACGGCATACAGGCTGGAGCCAATGACTGAAAGACAGATCGTCCAGACCAGGTCGTTTGAGATCAAATAAGTAACCACCGCGATGGCAATTGAAACCCAGCCAGTGAAGCTTTTCTGATTGTTTCGGGCCATTTCGAGCGCGATTTTTGCCAGCATGATCCCAACGCCGGCCATCATTCCGGTAATGATATGGTTGCCCAGAATGCCAACGATCTTGGTCAAGGTACCGGTCAGACCGATAATGGCCATGATGATCGAGCCGCCAAAGATGATTGACGTGTATTCTTTGGTATTGTGGCCTAGATTGCCAGTCAGTGCCAGCGACTCAGCCTGAAAAGAAACTGGGGCGACCGAATTAAAGATAAAGTTGATCGCGCAAACCAACAGAAATGAAAACGTGGTTGGGAACACCGCGAATCCAAGGCTCAGTGCCATGATACCTTGGGGAATTCCGTTTAAGACCACGCCGATTGCCGCGATCAAGTCAGCGAACCAGTGCATAATCTCCTCCTAAAACACGAACATTAAATAACGAAGCTAACTAAATAAAGATAATTTACTAGAACATTATTAAACTGATCATCTACAAATGTCAAGATAATCTTAAAAACCGTCTTTCATTTAAGAAAAAGACGGTGTCAGCCAAAAGATTCAATTAGGTCCGCAATAGCGAATCAACTATAATATAATTGAAGAAACGGCACGATGAAATATCAGCTAATCATGATTAAGCGGGGATGATTATGAGCGAACAAGTCAAGGATCCATTAATATTTGAAACGTCCTATCGTAAAGACACAGCCGCGCATCTGGATGAAGAGATCGAAAAACGCTATCCGGGTAAATACCATGAGCAGGAACTGTTAACGGATTATCCAACGGTCTACATTATCGATAATCAAGGCAAGCAGAGCGACTACAAAGAGGACTACACGGTTTATGTCGGCGAGACCATCGATATTCAGCGCCGGACGCTGGAGCACTTGGATGCCGATCCGGAAACGCGTGCGGACTGGGAGGAGCTGCGCAATGCCAAAAACGCGCACATGTTTGTGATCGGTCATGAGCATTTTAATAAATCGTTGGCATTAGACATCGAAAACCGCATGATGCAGTACCTAAGCAGCGTGGACGTGATCTCTAAGCTGAACAATCGCCGCGAGAACGCCCAGCGCAAGTACTACACGAGCGAGGAGTTCATTCCGATCTTCAACCGTATCTGGGACAAGCTGGGCGAAAATAAGCAGTACCGCAACCTGTTTCCGCCGCGTCAGCTTCTGGAAAAGTCGGCAATCTTTAAGGCCTCGCCGTTCAATAAGCTGACTGACGAGCAGAATCAGGCCAAGAAAAAGATTCTCAAAACCGTTGAGCAGGCGCTGGCTAAAAATCAGACCGGTCAGCTGGTTTTGGTGACTGGCGAGGCAGGGGCCGGCAAAACGGTGCTGATGAGCAACATTTTTTACGAGCTGGCCAAACAAGATCAGCTTAACGCCGTGATGATGGTCAATCATCCCCAGCAGGTCAAGGTCTATCGGCAGATCGTCAAAAAACTGGGCGTGGGTGATGATGAAACAGTCGTCAAGCCAACTCACTTTATTAACAAATACGACGAAGATCATAAAGTCGACGTGGCCTTCATTGATGAGGCGCATCTTTTATGGACAAAGCAGAACCAAGGCTATCATGGGCATGGCGACAATCAGCTGCTTGATATTCTGCAGCGGGCCAAGGTGGTTTTGGCGGTCTATGATCACAAGCAGGTGCTGACGGCCGACGAGATTATGGAAAATGAGGACTGGCAGCAGATCAAGCGACTGGCCGGCGATAAGGTGATCCGGCTCAAAAATCAAATGCGGATCGCGGCATCTGATGAAACGATTCGCTGGATTCGCGATTTTATCGACCAGCGCCGCGTTTTCCCGATCCCCCAAGATGATAAATATGATCTGCAGGTGTTTGACGATCCTAAAGTAATGCAGGAAGCCATTGCCCAGTTTAACGCGGAAGATCATGGCCATGGCATCAGCCGCATGGTCGCCACGTTTGACTGGGAATACTCCAGCAATCGCAAGCCTAAAGATGGCAGCGACTACTGGTGCGTAAGCGAAGGCGACTGGTCAATGCCCTGGAACCTGCAGCTGAAGAGCAGTCAAAAGCAGCAAAACGGCGTCAACTATGATGAGCTTTCCTGGGCCGAACAGCCGCATACGATCAAGGAAATCGGCTCAACCTATACCGTCCAAGGCTTTGACCTCAATCATGTCGGCGTGGTTATCGGTCCATCGGTGAAATATCGCGATGGCAAGGTTATTTTTGATCCAAGCGCCAGTGCCAATAAAAAAGCCGTTCAGCGCCGGACGATGAAAGACAATTCCAAGCAAAGGTTTGGCGAGCAGCTGCTGCACAACGAATTGAACGTTTTGCTGACGCGGGGTGTGCACGGTCTATATCTGCACGCGGTCGATCCGCAGCTGCAGGCGGCCTTAAAACGGGCAGCGCTGGATCAAAGACATAGTTAAAAATGTTGGGATCAATGTAGTCAGCCGCCAGCAGCCAGGTTATGGGGCCGAACCTAATCAGCAATTAAGAAGGGATTTATTCTAATGAATGAATTTGAAAAAATGATCAGTGGTCGACTGTATAATGCATTTGATTCAAAGCTTGGCGTTTATCATATGGAACGGATGGCATTGTGTCAGCGCTTAAACCAGACTTTGATAACGGATCAGGCGGCGATTGAGCATCTGAAAGAAGAATTGATTCCTTCCGCCAAGGGCAATGATTTGGGAATCTTCTTGCCGTTTTACTGTGAATATGGCAGCAATATTCATGTTGGTCGCGAATGCTTTATTAATTACAACTGCACTTTTCTGGATGACGCGCCGATTACTTTAGGGGATGGCGTCATGATTGGCAGTGGGGTTACGATTGCCACGCCATGTCATCCACTGTTGAAAGAAGAACGCATGGTGACAGAATATCCAGATGGCCGTCATGACTTGGAGTACGCCAAACCAGTTACAATTGGCGCTGATTGTTGGATCTGCTCAAGTGCAACGATTGTCGGTGGGGTCACGATTGGCGCGGGCAGCATCGTGGCGGCCGGGGCTGTGGTAACCAAAGACGTGCCAGCTAATTCTTTGGTAGCCGGTGTGCCTGCGCGCGTAATTCGTCAACTGGATGAAAAAGATCGCATCAATGTCTGGCAGACGTATCAGGAAAATAAAATGCCGCGTTCGCTACGAGAAAAGGAACGCGACTGATAAATTTAGACTAAGATAGCTGAAAATCCCCATTTCATTTTGAAACGGGGATTTTTGATTGGATGTTTTGGTTAAAGTGATTTCAAATTCCATTGAAATTTAAAGTCGGTCCCGGGTAAGTCTTGATGATGGATTTGCCAATTAATGGAACTGCTTGCCTGCTTCATGCTTGGCAGCTCGCAACTCAAGACATTACCAATGATCGAATTAATGACGACTGGCGTGGTGTGCACTGCTGCCGCCAATTT
>PPYF01000415.1_pt1 | contig 13401 bp, 7 predicted proteins | sample 1559871 | NCBI WGS metagenome assembly PPYF01 (sample SAMN08240021, study PRJNA423297) | Human gut metagenome, whole genome shotgun sequencing project. | reverse complement strand
CCATAGAATATGAAATATCTGCACAGAATGAAAATGGAAATACAGAGTACTATCTTGTGACAGATTTTTACAGAATGCGTTATGACGAGACAAGAATCCGACTGCTTGATTTTAAGCGGTCTGCATCCGAGATTTTTGATCCATCTCTTTCTGTGATCAGCAACAGTGGACTTCTTCTGGGAGTTCGAAGCAAAGATGTAGATTATCTTACAAATGAAGACGGAAGCGTGACAGCGTTTACGCAGAATGGAGATATCTGGAGTTATGTACCGGATACAGGTAAGTTTGTAGAAATATTTACATTCCGCAAGGATACAGAGAGTGATTTTCGGGATGCGAGAGTTGAGCATGATATCAAGCTTCTGAGTGTGGAGAACAATGGAGATGTGGACTTTATGGTTTATGGCTACATGAATCGTGGTGCACATGAAGGTTACAGTGGTGTTGGAATTTATCATTATAACAATGATCAGGGTGCAATAGAAGAACAGGTATTTATTCCATGCACAGAATCTTTTGAGTTTCTGCAGGAAGACCTTGGAACTCTGTCTTATGTAAATCAGAGAGGGCAGCTGTTTATCATGATCGCAGGAAATCTTTATCAGATCAATATTGAGGAAAATACCTATGAAGTTCTGGCAGATCATATTGACAGTGATGATTTTGGTGTTTCTGTTACGAATGCACATGCGGCATGGAAATCTGAAAGCGGAGATTATGCCGGACAGATTGAGTTTATTGATTTTGACACGATGGAAAGACGCAGAATTGCTCCGGAAGCATCTCAGAAACTGGATCTTCTTGGTTTCATGAATGAGGATCTGATTTATGGAATCGTTCTGGACGGCGACACACTGCCGAACGCAACCGGATATATGATTGACGGAATCACTACGTTCAGGATAGAAGGTTTTGACGGTACAGTAAAAAAAGAGTATCATCAGGATGGGTTGTATGTAGCAGGAGTGACCGTTGGTACTACTCTGATGGAATTTACTCTTGTGCAGAAGTCCGGTGATATTTATAAAGGTGTCAAAAAAGACAATATTATGAATAACAGCACTGCTGCGACAGATAAGACCAGTGTGGAACAGACAAGTTCAAGCCGTCAGGGGGTTATAGTGCGGCTTACCTTTGAAGATTCACCGTCTTCGGAGGAACCTCTTATCCTTTATGCCAAGGTAAGGAACGCAGGAGAAAAGGTAGTAGATATTCAGGTGGACAAGAGCTCGGTCGAGGAAGTCTATTATGTATATGCAGGAGGTGGACTGGACAGCGTCTGGACCGATCCGGCAAAGGCAGTTCAGCGTGCTGATAAACAGACAGGAGTTGTACTGAACCGTGCACAGCAGTATGTCTGGGAGCGCGGAAATATGAAGACACAGATCACCTTGAACACAACAGATATTCCGGAGATCATCCGTACCGCGTCTCTGGATGTTCAGAATCTTCAGAATGGTCTGGGTGACAGTGCCAAAGTTACTGATCTGACCGGATGTTCTCTGGAAAATGTACTCTATGAGGTAAGCGCACAGCGTGCTGTGATAGCCAGAACAGGATCAGATTCCAGTGTTGTGATCGTCGGATATGATCAGTACAATACTTATTTACTTGATCCGTCTACAGGAGAGGTGAAGCCGTATGGAATGAACGACAGTACTGCGTTGTTCAAGAATGCGGGAAACATGTTTATCACTTATCTTGAGCAAAAATAAACGGAAAGTCATACGAAAAATGTAGCTGTTCAGAAGGTGGTAACTGTGAGAGTACTGAACAGTTATAAAAAAATATAAAATGACAGGGGGACAACCATATGTTAAGTAACAGTATTGCAAAACTTGTGCAGTATGGAATTGAATCAGGACTCACACCGGAGTGTGAGCGCAGTTACACGATCAATCTTCTTCTTGATGTTTTTCACGAGGATGAATTTACAGAGCCGGAAGAAAAACCGACTGATGTAGATCTGGAAGAAACTCTGAATGAGCTTCTGGATGAAGCGGTAAAGAGGAATCTGACAGAAGACAGCGTTGTCTACCGTGATCTTTTTGATACAAGACTGATGAACTGCCTGATGCCGCGCCCGGCACAGGTTCAGAAGGAATTCTGGGATAAGTATGAGAAAAACCCGGAGGAGGCCACAGATTATTTCTATAAACTGAGTCAGGACAGTAACTATATCCGCCGTTATCGAGTAAAAAAAGACCAGAAATGGAAAGTAGAAAGTCCGTACGGAGATATCGATATTACCATTAATCTTTCCAAACCGGAAAAAGATCCTAAAGCGATCGCTGCGGCCAAGAATGCAAGGACAAGCAGCTATCCGAAATGTCTTCTCTGTCCGGAAAACGAAGGATATGCAGGTCGTGTCAATCATCCGGCAAGACAGAATCACAGAATCATTCCGATCACTGTCAATGACACACCATGGGGATTCCAGTATTCGCCGTATGTATATTACAATGAACACTGCATCGTATTTAACAGTAAGCATACTCCAATGAAGATTGAGAGAAATACATTTATCAAGCTGTTTGATTTTGTAAAGCTCTTTCCACATTATTTCCTTGGTTCCAACGCAGATCTTCCAATCGTTGGAGGTTCTATTCTGAGTCATGATCACTTCCAGGGCGGACATTATACGTTTGCTATGGCAAAAGCACCGATCGAGAAGCATGTGACCATTCCGGGATTTGAAGACGTGGAGGCAGGAATCGTTAAATGGCCATTATCTGTACTTCGTATCCGCCACAAAGATTCAGACCGTCTGGTAGATCTGGCAGCTCATGTACTGGAGGTATGGAGAGGATACACAGACGAGGCGGCATTTATCTTTGCAGAGACAGATGGAGAACCACACAACACAATCACGCCGATCGCACGTAAAGTCGGTGATATGTATGAGCTTGATCTTACACTGAGAAACAATATCACAACCAGCGAGCATCCGCTTGGCGTTTATCATCCGCATGCACAGTATCATCATATCAAGAAAGAAAACATTGGTTTGATCGAGGTTATGGGACTTGCGGTTCTTCCGGCAAGACTGAAAGAAGAACTGGAACTTCTGGAAGAATATATTCTTGAGGGCAGGGATATCGCTTCCAACGAAAAGATTGAGAAACATGCTGCCTGGGCAGCAGAATTTTTGCCGAAGTACAAGGATATCAACAAGGACAATATCCATGAAATCCTTCAGAAAGAAGTAGGAATTGTCTTTACACATGTTCTTGAAGATGCAGGTGTATACAAATGCACACAGGAAGGCAGAGATGCATTTATGCGATTCATTGAAACATTATAATAATAAATGATCATAACTGTGAGGATATTGAACAGTTACAAATGATCTTAGAAAGAGGGACTTCGGCTTAGAACAGGCCGGAGTCCTTTTTGTCTGGAAATAATACTTTGTTCGTAACAAATTTTACAGACGGGCAGGAAATATATGGTAAAATAAATGGAACAAAGTAAACGTATCATATAAGGGAAATATATCAGAAAGGAGCAGAATAAATGGCAGAAGACAGGAAGTGGAAAAACATACGGAAGAAATCCACAGAGCAGCACACAGAGGAAAAGCCTCCGGTGAATAACTCTCATGAAGAAGAAATTCCGGAGTGGAAAAGCTCGATCCGAAAAGAACCACCAACGGAGAAAGCGGAGCCGGAACACCAAATAATGAAGCATAAGAAAACGATAGCGGCAGCAGTGGCGGTTATTGTGGTCGGCGCGGTGGCATTTGGTGTGACACCAATGCTTATAAACCGGGGGACAGAGGCAAAAAAACAGACAGAGAAAGCAGAGAAGGACAGTGCAGATACAAAAACAGAAAGTCCTTCTGAGAAGGAAAGCGAAGAGCCGGCATCTCCGCAGAATATGACAGAACCAAAAGATACTTCAGAAGATACTTCTTCGAAGCAGGATGCAGGTGAAGAAAGTGCAGAAAATACGGCGTCAGAGAAGAAGGAGATACCTCCGGTTGCTGGTCTTGCACATATTGAGAGTTATGAATCTCTGTATGATATTCTGCATAAATGGCAGAGTGAGAATTCAGACTGGTCTGCTTCTGATGGTGCACGGATCCTATCCACAGATGGCGAGCTTGTGGAATATGATGCAGAGGCAGTCAGTGACAGTACAACAGGTTCTGCAACTGCTAATGAGGCTTCCAAAGATACCGGAAATATGGATCCTGGATACACATATGACGAAATGGATGCCGCTGATCATTCTTCTACCAATACACAGGAAGAAAATGTGGACGAGGCAGATATTGTCAAGACAGATGGAACTTATATTTATGCAATGGACAGCAAAGGAGATATTCGTATTGTTGATGCTGCTTCCATGAAACTGGTCAGTGAGATTACCGGTGACAGAAATGCGGATTATATGGAGATGTATCTGAATGGTGACAGCCTTCAGGTAATCCATCAGCAGGAGACTTATATCACATACAGGGGAACGGTAAAGCTTTCTTCGGATGATGCGGTACGTGCCAGCTACAGTGTACCGGTGACGACGGTTTCCGTTGATACTTATGATCTTTCTGATCGTGAGAATCCGAAGAAGACCGGAAGCTGCCAGCAGGATGGAAGCTATCTCTCATCCAGAAGAAACGGAAACAATCTCTATCTGTTCACCTCATATGCACCGGATACCACGGAAGGTGCAGATGCAAAAGTGAAGTATATTCCAAGAATTGGTGATGATTATATAGCGTATGATCACATCTATCTGCCGGTGCCGGAAGATACAACGGATTATACCTACAATGGCAAAAATTATCTGGTGGTTTCTTCTGTGTCAGACGAGAAGCCAGATCAGGTTTCGGACAGCATGGCAGTTATCAGCGGTGCAGATATTTTTTATGTAAGTGAAAACAATATTTATTCTGCGGTTCCCGGCTGGAATATATCGGACGACAGCAGTCTGCAGACAGAAATTATCCGCATCGGTTATGAGGACGGAGTGTTTACAGAGGGAGGTACAGGTTCCGTTTCCGGAGAACTTAATAATAATTTCTCTATGGATGAATATGACGGACATCTCCGGGTAGTGACAACAACAGCAGGATGGAACAAGGACTACAGTGAATATCACAGGACGAACGGCCTTTACGTCCTTGATAAAGATATGAAAACCGTTGGAAAGATTGAAAATCTTGCAGAAAATGAGGAGATTAAATCGGCTCGTTTTATGGGAAAAACAGGATATTTTGTCACATATGAGAATACAGATCCGCTGTTTTCCGCTGATCTCTCTGATCCGGAAAATCCCAAAATTCTCGGTGAACTCAAGATCACAGGTTTCTCTGAGTACCTGCATTTCTATGGGGAAAACAGACTGCTTGGCATTGGATGGGAGACAGATCCGGATACAGGCAGCACAGAAGGGCTGAAATGTTCTATGTTTGATATCTCAGATCCTTCGGATGTAAAAGAAATAGACAGAATCGTTCTCAAAAATGTGTCTGTCTGCGACGCACTCTCGAATTATCGTGCAATCCTTGTATCACCGGGCAGGAATCTGTTTGGTTTTGCATATGGAATGTATAAAAACTCCGCTGCAGGAGATTATTATGATACAGATAAACAGTATTATTACGGACTGCTTTCCTACAGTGAGGAGGAGGGATTTGAGCCGGATGCATATCTGAATCCTGCACTGAGCGGACTGTTTGATGATACGCTCAGTACCAGTGAGTACCGATCTCTGCGAGGTGTTTATATTAGTGATACTTTTTATCTTGTCACAGAGAATGGAATCAGTTCTTATGATATGACAGACGGATATAAACTTCAGAATATGCTTGCATGGAAATAAAAACCCGTGATCTCTCGTATTTACTTCTTGCAGTAATCTGGTGAATAGTCTATACTAGAAATCAATTGGATGAGAATTGAAAAAAACAGAGAGGTAACAGATTATGAAGCTTACAACTGTAAGAGAAATTTACAAGAACAGAGAAGAATATATGAATCAGGAAGTGACAGTAGGAGGCTGGGTTCGCAGCGTCCGTGGTTCCAAGGCATTTGGATTTATTGTCCTTCATGATGGAAGCTATTTTGAGACACTTCAGATTGTATATCATGATACAATGGCAAACTTTGCTGAGATCAGTAAATTAAATGTCGGTGCAGCCATCATCGTTAAGGGAACTCTGGTTCCGACACCGGAGGCAAAGCAGCCGTTTGAGATTCAGGCAGAGGAAGTACAGGTAGAGGGTGCATCTGCTCCGGATTATCCGCTTCAGAAGAAACGCCACACTCTGGAATACTTAAGAACCATGACACATTTAAGACCGAGAACCAACACCTTCCAGGCAGTATTCCGTGTACGTTCTCTGTGTGCTTATGCGATTCACAAATTCTTCCAGGAGAAGGGATTTGTCTATGTACACACACCACTGATCACAGGAAGCGACTGTGAGGGTGCAGGTGAGATGTTCCAGGTAACTACACTGGATATGAAGAACCCGCCTCTGAACGAGGATGGTACCGTAGATTACAGCCAGGATTTCTTCGGCAAAGAGACAAACCTTACCGTAAGCGGACAGCTCAATGGTGAGACCTATGCACAGGCATTCCGCAATATTTATACATTTGGACCGACTTTCCGTGCAGAAAATTCCAATACCACACGTCATGCAGCTGAGTTCTGGATGATCGAGCCGGAGTGTGCATTCGCAGATTTGAATGACAACATGGATCTTGCAGAGGAAATGCTCAAATATGTGATCCGTTATGTACTTGAGAATGCTCCGGAGGAAATGAATTTCTTCAACTCCTTCGTTGACAAGGGTCTTCTGGATCGTCTGAACCATGTGGTAAACTCAGAATTCGGACACGTAACTTACACAGAAGCAATCGAGATTCTGGAGAAAAACAACGACAAATTTGATTATAAGGTATTCTGGGGATGCGATCTCCAGACAGAGCATGAGCGTTATCTGACAGAGCAGATCTTTAAGAAACCGGTATTCGTTACAGATTATCCGAAGGAGATCAAGGCCTTCTACATGAAGCAGAACGAAGACGGCAAGACAGTTGCTGCTATGGACTGCCTCGTTCCGGGAATCGGTGAGATCATCGGAGGAAGCCAGAGAGAGGACGACTATGAGAAACTCAGAACCCGTATGGAAGAGCTTGGACTCAAAGCTGAGGAGTATCAGTTCTATATGGATCTTCGCAAATATGGTTCTACCCGTCATTCCGGATATGGCCTTGGATTTGAGCGTTGTGTAATGTATCTGACAGGAATGGGCAACATTCGTGATGTGATTCCGTTCCCGAGAACTGTAAATAATTGTGATTTATAAGGAGTAATAATTAAATGATAAGATTTATTCATCTTGCAGATGTACACCTTGGAGCAGTGCCTGACAGAGGCTGTCCGTGGAGTCGCGAGCGGGAAGAAGAAATCTGGGAAACATTCCGCCGGGTAATTGCAGCAATACGCAAAAGCCCGGTGGATTTGCTATTTATAGCCGGAGATCTCTTTCACCGACAGCCGCTTTTGAGTGAGCTGAGAGAGATAAATGACCTTTTTGCCACGATTCCGAATACCAGAATTTTTCTTATGGCAGGAGACAATGACTACATCAGGGAAAATTCTTTTTATCGGACCTTTCAATGGAATCAGAATGTATCCTTTTTTAAGGAAGAAAATCGAACCTGCATTGAAATTCCAGATCAAAATATCTATGTATATGGACTGAGCTATGAACATCGGGAGATTCATGAAGCACTGTATGATGACTGGAAAAAATCTGACAAAAGAGGATTTCATGTTCTGATGGCTCATGGAGGAGATGAGCAGCATATACCATTGGATTCCCGTAAACTGGCAGAGGGTGGATTTGACTATATTGCACTGGGGCACCGACATCAGTATCAGAATCTGTTTAAGGACTGGTGCCTGTATCCGGGTGCGCTGGAGCCTGTTGACAGAAATGATCTGGGAGAACATGGTTATATAGAAGGAACCTATGATCAGGGTACCGTCAGAACACGTTTTGTACCATTTGCTTCTCGTTCTTATCAGAACCTTTATCTGACGGTCAAAGAGGGTGTCACACAGTATACTCTGGAAGAAATGCTGCGTAATGAGATCATGAAGCGCGGTGGAAAGAATATATACCATGTTATCATACAGGGAACGCGTTCTCCGGGAAGCCTTCTTCTGGCAGAACGTCTCAAAACAATGGGAAACATTGTGGAGGTTCTGGATGAATCCCGTCCGGCATATGATATCGAGAAATTGGAGGAACAGTACAAAGGAACCCTGATCGGAGATTACATTGAAAGATTCAAAGACCCTGGACACAGACCTGTGGCAGAGGGGAAGGCACTGTATCATGGCCTTCAGGCACTTTTGAATGCATCTGTTCTTGTAAATGGAAGAGTGATGCAGGATGCACAGCAGAAAGACCTTGGACGGATCCTGCAGATGCTCAAGATGTCACGTAAGGGATATCAGGTGCAGGTGGAGCGTCGCAATAAAGAAGATCTTGCAGAAAAACAAAAGCTACGTCGTTCCATTGAACAGCTGAACAGAGAAATCCATGAACTGGAAGAGCAGAGAACGGAGATGCGTGTAAAGGAGGATTCTCTTCGAAAACTGGAGGGAGTTCATGGAGAAGGACTGACAGAGGAACATATCCATACCCTTGAGCGTAAGAATCAGATACAGAACGCAGGAATCTGTATGACGATTATCCTGTTCCTAGCAGGTGCATTGATTTTTGGAATTCATTTTAAAGAAACTATGCTGGCAGCTGTAACTGCAGCCGGAGGAATCTGTCTTTTCCTTCTGGAGATGTTTTTCTACATGAAAACGATCCGTGAACTTGAGAAGTGCAGGAGAGTCAAGAAGAGGTTCCTTGACCGGCATGACCGCCTGCAGACAGGCAAAGAGAATCTCGATGACGAGATCAGAGAAAAAGAAACGCTTCTGTCAAACCGTATGGAAGAATATCAGGAAATTGAGGATTATACATATCTTCCGATTGCAGAGGAGATAGAAATAGATTCCCTGAATCTGGCAATGTCTGTAATTCAGGAGCTTGCTGATAAGAAACAGTCGAATGAGCGGCAGGATGAAGCAGAAGCATAACAATAAAACTCCCCACAGGAAAGATGTTTGATGCATCTTTTCTGTGGGGAGTTTTTTCGCTTTATAGCAGGAAAAATAAGTGGTAATTATTTTTCTTCGCTCTGAGCCATATAATTTGCAACACAGCGTTTAATTCGGTCAGCAGGGTTCAACAGATGACTGATAGACATATCATGATTCAGAGTGTCAATGATCAGTGCGATGTATTTACTCATATCACAGCTGATATAGTATGGTTTTGCCAGGAGTTCCGGAGTCTGATAGATAAGGTTGGTAGTAAGAAGCTTATCAAAAATTCCGTTTCTTGCCGCATCATCAAATTTCTCAAGACCATCTGTGAAGAAACCGAAGGTTGAACAGATGTAGATTCTTCCTGCACCACGTTTCTTAAGCAGAGATGCAATTTCAAGAATACTGTAGCCGGAGGAGATCATGTCGTCAATAAGGATGACATCCTTGCCTTCAAGCTTTGGTCCGAGGAATTCGTAAGCGGCGATCGGGTGACGTCCGTTTACCTTGCGTGTGTAATCCAGTCGTCTGTAGTACATACCCATGTCCACACCAAGGACGTTGGCAAGATAGATCGCTCTTCTCATGCTTCCCTCATCCGGGCTGATGATCATGAAATGTTCATTGTCGATATGGAGTCCTTCCTCATGTTTGAGAAGAGCCTTGATAAACTGGTAAGCAGGCTGGATGGTCTCAAAACCGTGAAGCGGTGTAGCGTTCTGTACACGGGCATCGTGTGCATCAAAGGTGATGATGTTTTCTACGCCCATGCCGGTCAGTTCCTGAAGTGCAGAAGCACAGTCCAGGGATTCACGGCCGGTACGCTTGCTCTGGCGGCTCTCATAAAGGTATGGCATGATAACGTTGATACGGCGTGCCTTACCGCCGATAGCTGCAATCACACGCTTCAGATCCTGGAAGTGGTCATCTGGTGACATCAGGTTAGTGAAGCCGCTGATGCGGTAGGTCAGGCTGTAGTTTGTTACATCCACCATAAGATAGATATCATCACCACGAACAGATTCGTTGACCTCACCTTTACCTTCACCGGAACCAAAACGAGGTGTTTTGGCATTGACAATATAGGAATCGCGCTGATATCCTTCAAATGCGAAAGATCTCATCTCTTCATGTTCTCTTTCGTTTCTCCATTTTACAAGCCATTCATTGACCTTTTCGCCAAGGGGGCGACAACTTTCCAGAGGGATGAGTCCCAGTCTTCCCACCGGAAGTGTAGTCAGCTCCTTGTTGTTTAACTGTGCCATCTTTATTTTCCTCCTAAAAATATTTTCTGTATTCGGATGTCTTTGCCGATCAGCTTCACCATCTGATAGTTACTTGCAATCCGGGAAAAAGTTCTCTCGGAATAGGTGGATGAAAAATCCTCCAGTGTCAGATTGGTTGAAATGACCGTTGATTTACGTCGAGCAATACGCTCGTTGATGCATAAAAATAACTGAGAGGATACAAAGCTGTTGGTAAGCTCTGTGCCCAGATCATCAATGATCAACAGATCACAGTCAAGGATGAAATTCTCGCCCGGAGCTGTCTCGGATTTTCTGGAAAAAGCCGTCTGAGCCATGCTGTCAAACAGGTCAAACGCAGAAAAATACAAAACGCAGTGAGAACTTTCCAGAAGTGCATTGGCGATGCAGTGGGAAAGAAAGGTTTTCCCGACGCCGGTGCTGCCATAAAAAAACAGATTCTGGAAACGGGAATCAAAGTCCTGCACAAAATTCCAGGCGGTGTCATAGGCCCGCTGTGCTGTCTGGCGGGCGGTTAATCCTGTTGCTTCATTTTTTATTGTATCAGAATACCAGTCAAAAGAAAAGTGTTCAAAATTTTCTTTTTTGAGAATCTCTGTGAGATTGGACTGTGTATAAAGAAGCTCAATCTCGGCTTTTTTGAAACAGGAACACTTGCGGTGTCCGTCAGTATAGCCGGTATCCTGACATTCGCGGCAGAAATAATGCGGTCTCAGGTAATCGGCAGGAAAGCCGTTTGCCTTAAGAAGAGAGATTCGCTCTTTGGCAAGTGCGGCGACTTCCTGACGCAGTTCTTCAATCGAAGCAGGCTGTCCGAGCAGCAGGGCACGAGCCTTGCGGGCACTCAAAGATGCCACTTCCTGGTCGATCGCCAAAAGTCTTGGAACTTTGGAATATGCTTCCCTGCGCCGTTCCTCCAGGGCACGCTGTACCTCAGACTGACGACGGCTGTATTCTCTCATGATGGTATCATATTGAAAATTTTGTAAAGCCACGTTATCTCCTTTGAAAATCAGATAAGTACTGTCGTTACTGCGAACGGAGTAAACAGTTACGTTCTGTCTATTGATTCAGCAGATGCTTTTCGTATTCATCAAAATCATACTCTCGCTGCTGAAAATTGTTGAAACGGTTATTAGAAGCAGGTGCGGTCGGTTTCCTGGCATTTTTTTTGTTCTGGCGGCGTTTCTGATGTTCACTGTCCAGAGAGCGGATATCATCGAGAGTTCTGACCTCTTTTTTCTTCCATCCCTCAAGAATCTTGTCTGTATACTGGAAACTCGCCTGGCCGGTCTGGAGTACAGTGCGGCTGCATGCCTCCTGAATGATCTCCATGGAAAAACCGTAGGTTTTAAGCCAGGTATCCATGAGTGTAACCTCTGTCTCAACAGGATTACGGTTAGTGATACCCAGTGCTTTAAGAATAGCGAAGTATTCCCGGCTATAGCGGGAGCAGGATTGTTTTGCCTGCTCAACGGTGGTAACTCCGTTTTCTGCCCAGGCAATGGCAACTTTCTCAATATAACGGATGCTCTTATGATTATGACTGACGCAGTACTCAAGGAGATACTCGATAAGATCTGCACTCAGCCCCAGTCCGTCATAAAAGAAAAGCAGCTTCTGGCTTTCGGTAGGAGTCAGGGTCTTGCCAAGATACTGTTCGGCAATATAAAGAATCTGAATGATCTCTTCATTCTGTTTCAGTTCACGGATCCGATCAGGCGTTAGTTCCTGCTTCTGCTTAACAGAGGCTTCGTCTGTGGAAGTTTCAGGAGCGGAAACTGACACTGGTGAAACTGCCGGCTGTTCTGCTGCGGAAGCAGTTTCCCGGGAGGCGGAAACAGAAGAAACTGTCTGCTTCTGTCCGTCGGGAGAGAGCAGCACGATACCGCAGAGTTTATTGCTGTCTGTGAAATCAAGGGCGATCAGCTCCTGCTTTGCCCAGTATTTCAGTGCACGGAGAATATCTCTCTCGGTACACAGCAGACGATCTGCCATCTGCTCCAGACTGAAAGAAACCGGAGCATTGGAGAGTGAACGTAAAAGGTAGATATATACTTTGACGAACTCTCCATTTGCCTCCGGCATATAATTGTCAATAAATGTGTTCGATAAAATCGTGACCTCCATAAGGGAGGAGTTCTGTAATGTGATCGTTGCCATGAAATATCGCTCACTTTCTAAGAAAATTCCGGTTATATGCCGTCAAAACAACGGCAGATTGGAACAATTGGATTATAGCACAACCTTTTTCAAATGAGAATAGGGTATTTTGCCGCGAAAGATTTCCACAATAAAATGTGGATAATGTGGATAATGTGGAAAGAAAAACAGTAATAAAATTATCTGCAACCATGATAAATGTCGAAAAAACGCATAAAATAAAGGATTTTGAAATGGCTGCATATACACTTATGTAAACGACAAAGAGTAATAAAAATCCACATGCTATGTGGCATTAAAAATGTGCATAAGCATGTGGATAATGTGGATAACTTACTTTCCGAGAAGCTGTTCTCCAATATTTACAACGTCTCCGGCCCCCATAGTTATCAACAGGTCACCCTGTGTACAATTCTCGAGTAAAAAGTTTTCGATTTCATCGAAGGTTGGGAAATATTCACATGGAGTACCAAGATCCGCAATCAGTTTCTGGAGATCAGCGGAGGAAATCCCGAGGTTATCCGTTTCTCTGGCTGCATAGATGTCAGCAAGGACAACATGGTCTGCCAGTGAAAGAGCTTTGGCAAATTCAGGAAGGAGAGCCTTGGTACGGGTATAAGTATGCGGCTGGAATACACACCAGATTTTTTTATGTGGATAATTCTTTGCAGCGTGGAGAGTTGCCTCGATTTCTGTCGGATGATGTGCATAATCATCAATGATCGTGACTCCGCCGATCTGTCCCTTGTACTGGAATCTTCGGTCTGTTCCGGTAAAGCTCTTAAGTCCCTCAAAAATAACATCATCAGAAAGAGCAAGGAGCTGTCCGCAGGCAATGGAGGCC
>PPYF01305619.1_pt1 | contig 13405 bp, 9 predicted proteins | sample 1559871 | NCBI WGS metagenome assembly PPYF01 (sample SAMN08240021, study PRJNA423297) | Human gut metagenome, whole genome shotgun sequencing project. | reverse complement strand
CTTCCTGACGAAACAGAAGAAAGAGAAGTTCAGAAACGATCTGATGGTTTGATGTTTACCCTCTTATATTTATAAGACTGTTTTAAATAAAAAATCCCGTTGTTTTTACAACGGGATTTTGTTTATTCTTCGTATATGTCGACCGCCTTCGAACGGAGTGTTTAAAAAGGCTTCGACGGTGCGAGTAGCTTCCTCCTGACTGATAAACCGACCGGGCATGACAAGTATGTTGGCATCATTGTGTTCACGAGCCAGTCGTGCAATTTCTTCCTGCCAGCATAAAGCGGCCCGTATTCCCTGGTGTTTGTTTAAAGTTATTGCGATACCATTTCCTGAGCCGCAGATCGCTATTCCGGGATATACTTCCCCGGCTTCTACAGCGTAAGCCAACGGATGGGCGAAATCGGGATAATCGCAACTTTCTGCAGAGCAGGTTCCGAAATCCTTATAGGATAATCCTTTAGAATCCAGTATTTGTTTCACATACTCTTTTAGTTCGTAACCTGCGTGGTCACAACATAAACCTAGTGTTTTCATCTTTATCTGTTAGAGGTAGTAAAAAAGAGTGTTTTCAAGGCATGCTTGAAGCTCCTTTCAAGGACCGCTTGAAACCTCCTTCAAGAGTCCCTTGAAACCTCCTTCAAGACATGCTTGAAGCCTGCTTCAACAGACCCTTGAAAGTAATAGGAACAAACAGCCCTCTTTTACCAGTAGTTTCTTATGCTAATAATTCTTTAACTTGATTGTATACATTCTGTCCTGTGAAGCCCAGCTTTTCGTCGAGCACCTTGTAAGGAGCGGAGAATCCGAACGATTCCAGACCCCAAACCTTGCCATTTGCTCCGACTAGGCCTTCCAGATTGACGGGCAGACCGGCAGTCAGGCCGAATATCTTACTTCCTGCCGGAATAACAGATTCCTGGTATTCTTTGCTCTGGCTACGGAATAACCCTTCGGAAGGAACAGATACGACACGAACCTTTACACCGTCGGCACGAAGCAAGGCTGCTCCTTCTTCCAATGTAGCAACTTCCGAGCCGGAAGCGACCATGATAACGTCCGGGTTTTCGTCGCTTTCTACAATATAGGCACCCTTTTCGGCCTGCAAGGCTTCGTTGTAACGATTACCTTTGGAGGGCAGGTCAGTGATGTTCTGACGGGAAAGGATCAAAGCGGTAGGAGTGGCTGTATTTTCCATTGCCATCTTCCATGCAACGGTTGTTTCAATGACATCGGCCGGACGGAGAACCAGCATAGAGTTGTGGCCCTTATGGTTCTTCAGTTTTTCCATCAGGCGGATTTGTGCTTCCTGTTCAACCGGTTCGTGAGTCGGTCCGTCTTCACCAACACGGAAGGCATCGTGCGACCAGATGAACTTCACCGGTTGTTCCATCAATGCAGCCATACGGATTGCAGGCTTCATATAATCGGAGAATACGAAGAAGGTACCGCAAGCCACGATCACGCCGCCGTGCAGTGACATACCGATACATACACAGGCCATTGTCAGTTCGGAAACACCGGCCTGGAAGAAGGCACCGCTGAAGTCGCCTTTCACGAATGAATGCGTTTTCTTCAGGAAACCGTCTGTCTTGTCCGAGTTGGACAGGTCGGCGGATGAGCAGATCATATTTTCAACCTTTGTAGCCAGTACGCCTAATACGGTAGCGGATGCGGCACGGGTTGCCTGGTTTGCTTTCTGTTCGATAGCTTCCCAATCCAGTTTCGGGGCTTTGCCTGAGAACCAGAATTTCATCTTTTCTGCCAGTTCCGGGTTAGCTTTCGCCCATGCTTCTTTAGCTGCATAACGTTCGGCTACGATAGCTTCCAGTTCTTTGGCACGCTTTGCATAGAGTTCGGCAACTTCCGGGAATACGGAGAAGGGGTTCTGAGGATCACCTCCCAGGTTCTTGATTGTTTCTTCGATGGATGCACCGGCGGCAGACAGGGGTTGTCCATGAGTAGATACTTTGTTTTCGTAGTTACTCTTGTCGGCACCCATGGCACCTTTACCCATGATGGTATCACCGATGATCAGGGTAGGACGCTGGGTTTCGGCTTTCGCTTCATCCAGAGCCTTGCGTATTTCATTTACATCGTTTCCGTTGATGCTGATCACTTTCCAACCCCATGCTTCATATTTCATAGCGACATTTTCAGCCGTTACTTCTTCTACGGTTGTAGAAAGCTGGATGTTGTTGGAGTCGTAGAACATGATCAGGTTGTCCAGTCCCAGTGTTCCGGCAACACGGCCGGCGCCTTGTGAGATTTCTTCCTGGATACCGCCATCGGAAATATATGCGTAAATAGTCTGGTTCATTACATCACCCAGGCGGGCTTTCAGGAACTTGGCGGCGATAGCAGCACCTACGGCGTAGGTATGGCCTTGTCCCAGCGGACCTGAGGTATTTTCGATTCCTCGCTTGATGTCAACTTCCGGATGGCCGGGAGTCGGGCTTCCCCACTGGCGGAACATAGACAGTTCTTCCATGGTGAATTTGCCTGTCAGGGCGAGGGCTGAATAAAGCATCGGCGACATATGTCCCGGGTCCTGGAAGTAGCGATCCCTGCCTTCCCATTCCGGGTTCTTAGGATCATAGACCAAATACTCTGAGAATAGTACATTGATAAAGTCTGCACCACCCATTGCACCACCCGGATGACCGGACTTAGCCTTTTCTACCATTGAGGCAGCCAGGACGCGGATATTGTCCGCTGCTCTGTTCATTACTTTAATATCGTTCATTTTGATGAATTAGTTTAATTTTTGCACAAAGATAGGGAATCTCTTCTTATAGACCGCCATATCATACAAACAATTCATTTTCTGTAAAGTTTCCTAACGTGCGATATTTCTCGCAGAGAGCCGGATATGCAAGGAAGTTACAAGGAGAAATAGAATCCCTGATTCAGCAGACGGTCATATTTCTCTTTATTGAACATATAATAGAAAGCGCCTCTTTTAGAGCCCTTTTTATCTTTCTCGTCCAGTTTTTCCAGGATATCCATGGAGTTTAGCTTCTTGCGAAAATTACGTTTATCCAATGGAGTTTGATAGATTACTTCATATAGACTTTGAAGCTGGGGGAGAGTGAATTTCTCCGGAAGAAGGTTGAAACCGATAGGACAGGTGGCTGCTTTTCTTTTCAGACGCGCCAATGTGTCGGCAACCATTTGGTTATGGTCGAAGATCAATTCGGGTATTTCACTGATTTTTACCCATTCGGCATTATGTTCTTTCAGCAGTTCCCGATTGAAGTCATTCATGTTAACTAAGGAATAGTATGCTACGGAGATAACCCGTTCCCCGAGGTCACGGGTAACATCTCCGTAGGCACCTACCTGTTCCATAAAAAGATTATCGATACCGGAGCATTGGGTAAGCACGCGGGATGCCGCTTCGTTTACGCTTTCGCCGGATTTGATAAAGCCGCCCATCAGAGACCATTGTCCTTTCAGAGGTTCAAAATTCCGCTTGTAAAGTAAAACATTGAGTTCACCTCTGTTGAACCCGAGGATGATACAATCTACTGCAACGAAAAATTTGACTTCGTTCTGATAAAATGCGGCTGTCATGATTTTATGGATATTGAATTAATTTTTTAAGCGAGTTTGCGTGCGCCGTCGCTGATTACTACTTCATATACTTTTGGTTCGTGTCCGAATTTCTTTGTATAAGATTCGAATGCTTCCTTAATGAAGGCATCGTGCAGTTCGTCTTTTACGAGGTTGATCGTGCAACCGCCGAAACCGCCACCCATGACACGTGAACCGGTTACGCCACATTTCTTGGCTACATCGTTCAGGAAGTCCAGTTCTTCGCAACTTACTTCATACAATTTGCTCATGCCGTGATGCGTTTCGTACATTTTCTGTCCTACGGTTTCGTAATCGCCTTTTTCCAGGGCTTCGCAAACGTCGAGTACGCGCTGTACTTCTTCGATCACATATTCGGCACGCATATAGTCTTCTGCGCTGATATCGCCTTTTACTTCGTTCAGCATGCCCATTGTTGCGTCACGCAGGAATTCTACTTCCGGATGATTGCGGCGGATTGCGGCGGCTGCGTTTTCGCAAGACTGGCGGCGTTTGTTGTAAGCCGAAGAAGCCAGCTCGTGTTTAACTACAGAGTCCAGCAATACCAGTTTATAGCCAACCGGGTTGAACGGGAAGTATTTATATTCCAAAGAACGGCAATCCAGACGGATCAGGCTTCCTTCTTTACCGAATACAGAAGCGAACTGGTCCATGATACCACAATTGACACCACAATAGTTGTGTTCTGTAGACTGGCCGATCTTTGCTAATTCGAATTTGTCGATACCCAAAGAGAAGAGTTCATTCAAAGCGAAAGCATAGGTACTTTCCAAAGCAGCGGATGAAGACATACCGGCACCCAGAGGAACATCACCTGCAAATACGGTATCAAATCCCTGGATCTGGCCGCCACGTTTGATGATCTCACGGCATACACCGAATATGTATCTTGCCCAGCTTGCTTTTGGAGCATCTTCTTCGTTCAGACCGAATTCTGCATAATCGTTCAGGTCGATAGAGAATGCACGAACTTTACCGGTTCCGTTCGGTTTGATCTCTGCGATCATCCCTTTGTCGATAGCACCGGGGAATACGAAACCGCCATTGTAATCAGTGTGTTCGCCGATCAGGTTGATACGGCCCGGAGAAGCAAATACAGTACCTTCAGTGTTGAATAACTCTTGAAATTTATCTCTGATTTTTTTCTGCATGATATTATTTCTTTTAAAGGTTATAAATAAAGAAATTATCCGGTTACGAATAAAACCGGATAATTTCATGAATAGACATATTGTTTATTTTATTCTGATTTCTTCGATGGTTTAGAACCGATAGCGGCATAGAACAGAATGTAAGCAGCACTAAAGAGTACAACCCAGTAGCTGGTCATATAATCAGTCATATCGGCAACCCAACCCTGGATGGCAACCATTACAGCGCAACCGAATACCATCGTCATAAAGATACCGCTGGCAATAGCTGTATATTTTCCTAATCCTTCGACAGCCATGTTGAATATACCGCCCCACATTACGCTGGTGCAAAGACCTACGAGAAGGAATGCCAGAATACCAACGGGAACTTCCTGCCAGATCACACTTAATGAAGCCCAGTCTACACCAGGAACTTCAACTGTATTTGTTTCGGGTGAGAACATACCGAAGCTAACCAATAGAAGAGTTGCGATCGATACGATAGTGATCATTGTGCGGCTGGAAACCTTACCACCGATACTTGCTCCCACGAAGCGTCCGATAAGCATCATCAACCAGTAAACAGCTACAATAAGACCAACGGTGCTGGCAGGTATGCCTTTCGCTGTAAGGTATTGAAGAATATAGGTCGGAGTTCCGACTTCAACGCTCATGTAAAGGAAGATAGCGAGTGCTCCCAATGCAAAATGGCGATGGCTTAAAGCGCCTTTGATCAAGCTTGTGTCGACAGGAGCCTGTTCCGGTTCTTCGATTTTAGTAAACATGATAACTACGAATGCGATAACGAAAATAGCAAGGGCGATCATTAATGCCGGTGTTGCGTCGGCAATATGTGCTTTGGCTGCATCACCGATAAGAGCTCCCATCAGGATGTAGCAGGCAACGGCCGCCGTACTATTGAACACGCCTCCGAGCTGGATAAGCTGGTTACCCTTGTTACCACCGCCACCGAGCAGGTTAAGCATCGGATTAACCACACAGTTAAGAATACACATTGTGAAACCGCTGATAAATGCTCCGATCAGGTAAACCAGGAAAGCGCTATCTTTGCCCACATGGCCACTCAACCATTGAACTAAAATACCTATGACACCTACGGCAAGACCGATAAGAGCTGTTTTCTTGTAGCCGTATTTGGCGATAAGCATACCGGCAGGGATACCCATTACCAGATAGGCAATGAAGTTACCATAGTTTCCAATTTGAGCAAGAACATTACTTGCTCCAAAGTCGTTCTTTACGATAATAGCCATTGGTGAACAAAGGTTAGTCACGAATGCAATCATTGCAAAAAGTGCAATCATAATGATGATGGCACCCCATTGTTTTTTTTCTTGAGTCATTGATTGATCTTTTTTATTGTTATTGATATATTAATTTTGTTATTTGTTATTCGGCTGAGAATTTATAGATAGTCTTGCTTTCGAAAACTTCTCCCGGACGAAGTACGGTCGACGGATATTCCGGTTTGTTCGGACTATCGGGGAAATGTTGTGTTTCCAGGCATAAGGCTGCTCTTGCCGGATAGCGTTGTCCGTTCTTTCCTTCGAAATTGCCGGTCATCCAGTTACCTGTATATAATTGTACGCCCGGTTGAGTAGTATATGTTTCCATGATGATACCGGTCTTGGGAGATTGACAGCGGGCACAGAAACCCAGTTCGCCTTCTTCCTTATTTAATATATAGGTATGGTCATAACCTCTTGCCCAGGTCAACTGGTCGGTCGGTTCGTCGATGCGGGTACCTACCAGATAAGGAGTGCGGAAGTCCATCGGCGTACCTTCTACTTTTTCGGGGGCACCGTAAGGAATGGCAGTTTCATCCGTAGGCAGATAATAGTCTGCATTGATGGTTAACGTATGGTCTGCAACTGACGGGTCACCGGCTCCTGACAGGTTGAAGTAGGAGTGGTTGGTCAGATTTAATACGGTAGGCTTGTCTGTTACGGCCTGATACATGATCACGACTTCATTGTCGTCGGTCAGGTGATAAGTGACAGTAGTCTGTAGTGTGCCGGGGAAACCTTCTTCGCCGTCGGCTGAGGTATATTTCAGTTCTACGGTCTGGTCGTCGGTTTGATTAGCGTCCCACACAACGGAATTGAAACCTTTTAGTCCTCCGTGGAGGCTGTTGGGGCCGTTGTTGATAGCCAGCTTATCGTATACAATACCATCCAGTGTAAATGTTCCTTTGGCAATGCGGTTACCGTAGCGGCCGCAGATTGCTCCGAAGTAAGGTTCTTCAGAGACCAGATAATCATCGAGGGAATTATGTCCGGTAACTACATCGGTTAACTTGCCGGACCGATCCGGTACCATAAGCGATACAATTTTTGCACCGTAGTTGGTAATGGTAAGTTCTGCACCTTTTTTATTGGTCAGGATACATAGCATCGTCTCCTTCCCGTCTATTTGCTTGCTGAAATTTGCAACAGCCAAGCCAGACAGTGTATTCTTGTTCTTCATGTATGTAATGTTATCAAAATTGCGTGTAAAATTAGCCTACTTCTTTGTAAGTAGGATGCGCGAAAAGATGTTATAAAGCATAAAGCGGCTTTTTGTCTGTCAAAAGAGTGTATTATCCACCTTTCTGGAAGCGAAGAATACGTTTTGCAATCCCAGTCAGGTTGCCCTTGTTGTATCATTTCCTGCTGAGAGGGTCGTACTCATTCGAACTGTTCCTGGTTGAGGGAGTAATATTTCCCTTTCAGTGCCAGTAATTCCTGATGGCTGCCTTGTTCGATAATCTTTCCATGTTCGAGGACGAGGATAAGGTCGGCGTTTCTCACTGTTGAGAGACGGTGGGCGATGATGAGGCTCGTACGTCCTTGCATCAGTTGGTCGAGACCTTTCTGGATAAGGATTTCGCTGCGGGTGTCGATATTGCTGGTCGCTTCATCCAGTAGCAGGATGGGAGGGTCGGCAATGGCGGCACGGGCGATGTTGAGTAACTGGCGCTGTCCCTGGCTCAGGTTGGCACCGTCGTTTTCAAGGAGCGTGTCATAGCCTTGGGGGAGGCGCTTGATAAAGGAATGGGCAGCCGTTAGTTTGGCAGCGGCAATGACTTCTTCGTCGGTCGCATCGAGACGGCCGAAACGGATATTTTCGCGTACGGTTCCGGTAAAGAGATGCGTATCCTGGAGGACGATTGCCATGGATTGACGCAGGTTGTTTCGTTTGATCCGGCGGATGGGATGACCGTCTATCGTGATTTCTCCCGACCGGATATCGAAGAAGCGGGGGAACATGTTCAGGATAGTTGTTTTTCCGGCTCCGGTGGCACCGACCAGGGCTATTTTGCAGCCGGCCCTTGCATGCAGGGAGATTCCTTTCAGAATCGTTTTCTCCGGTTTGTATCCGAAATAAACGTCTTTCATGGCTACGTCGCCTTGTACATGCTGTAATGCGATTGCGTCGGAAGTATCCGGCGCTTCGGGTGTTTCGTCTATGACTTCAAAGATACGTTCGGCACCGGCTATAGCAGCCTGGATACTGTTGTAGAGGCTGGCGAGTTCGTTGATCGGGCGCCCGAACTGGCGGGAGTATTGCAGGAAGGCGGCCAGTCCGCCGACATCGAATCCGCGGAAGATGGCGAGCAGGGCGCCGACGATGGTGATAAATACATAATTCAGCGTATTCAGGTTCTGCATGACGGGCATCATCAGTCCGGAGTAGAACTGGGCCTTTTGCGACTTCTCTTTCAGATCGTTGTTCTGCACTTCAAAGTCGGCATTTACTTTCTTTTCATGGCCGAATACTTTGACGACCTTTTGTCCGCTTATCATTTCTTCGATATAACCGTTCAGTGTACCGATAGATTCCTGCTGTGCTTTGAAATATTTGCGGCTTCGCTTTACAATTTCTTTTGCGCTGAGGAACATCAGCGGGACAGTAATCAGGGTTACAAGCGTCAGGACCGGACTGATATAAAGCATCAGGCAGAAGATACCAATCAGCGTCAGAGCGCTGGAGAGCATATCGGAGAGGCTGTCGGTCAAGGCGTCGCTGATCTTGTCGATATCATTCGTATAACGGCTCATCAGGTCGCCATGCTGATGGGTATCGAAATACTTGACCGGCAGGTGTTCCATCTTCTCAAAAAGGTCGGAACGCATCCGGGTGACTGTTCGCTGGCCGATCTTGTTCAATAATATATATTGGATATACACGGCTGCGACCCCTGTCAGATACACGACAGCCAGCATAATCAATATCCGTATCAATCCGTGGAAATCTCCCGGAATGATATAGTCGTTGATGATGGGCCGTAACATATAAGAGCCCAGCAGGTTGGCTATGATGCTGACAATAATCAGGAAGCCAATCACGAACAACAAGCGCCGGTCGCATGACAGGTACGATATCAGCCGACAGAAGGTTTTTCGTCCTTCTTTGGGTTTTGCATTATCTTTCAAGTGATCTCCGTGTGCCATAACTTAAAACAATACTTGTTGTGAATGATAGATTTCCTGATAGACGGTCGAACGCTTGATTAGTTCGTCCGGTGTTCCGATAGCGTTGATCTCGCCGTCTTCCAACACGATGACACGGTCGGCAGACTGCATGGTGTTGATTCGCTGGGTGATGATGAATACGGTTGTATCGTGCAGCATGGCATTCAGGTTGTTCCGTATTTTCAGTTCCGTTTCGGTATCGACGGCACTGGTGCTATCGTCCAGGATAAGGATTTTCGGTTTACGGAGCAAGGCACGGGCAATGCAGATACGTTGTTTCTGGCCGCCGGAGACATTGATACCTCCGCGTCCCAGCAACGTATTGTAACCCTCGGTGAAGGAGCAGATGAAATCGTGTGCTTCGGCGGCACGGGCGGCTTCTTCGATTTCCTCCATCGAAGCGTCCGGCTTTCCCCATCTCAGGTTGTCGATAATGGTACCGGTAAACAGTTCGTTCTTTTGCAGAACCATGCCGATGCGGGCATGCAGTTCATCCAGGTTATAGTTTTTTACCGGGATGCCGTCGATCCGTATTTCTCCCGAAGTGGCGTCGTATAAACGCGGTATCAGTTGCACCAGGGAGCTTTTGGCAGAACCGGTGGCACCGACCAGCGCAATTGTTTCGCCCGGGTTGGCCCGGAAACTGATATGTTGCAAGACATCGTTTTCCCCGCCGGTATAGCGGAAACCGACATTGTCGAAAGTCACTTCTCCTTTCTCTATCCGGTATTTATCCTGCAAACCTTCTTGTGTGTTGGTCAAAGAAGGTTTCGTATCCAGTACTTCCAGGATACGTTTGGAAGAGGCGGAGGCCCGGGCATACGACATAATAATCATGGAAAGCATCATCAGTGACATCAAAACCTGCGCCAGATAATTGACGAACGAAATCAGTTCGCCGACCTTCAACTCGCCGTACATCACTTTTTGTCCGCCCAGCCACAGGATAGCCAGGATGGATAAGTTCATAACCAGCTGCATGACCGGAAATATGGAAACGACAATATTGGATGCCCGGATAACCATATCGCGTAACTCTTCGCTGCTCCTGGTAAATTTCTTTGTCTCGAAATCTTCCCGGACGAACGATTTGACTACACGGATATTAATGAGATTCTCCCTGACCACTCCGTTCAGTTGGTCCACTTTCTGCTGTACTTTCAGGAAATAAGGAAACCCTTTGCTAAGTATCAGGTAAACGCTTCCGCCCAGAATGGGGATGGCGGCTATCAGTACAACAGCCAGCTCCCGGTTAATCCTGACAACGAAAAAGACAGCCATCGCCAACATAAGGGGAGAACGGAGCAGAAGCCGCATAGACATCAGCACAATTTGCTGTATACGGGAAATATCGCTTGTCAACCGTGTCACCAGCGAAGCCGAACTGAATTTATCTATATCGAAAAAGGACAGTTGTTGTATCTTGTCGAAAAGCCTGGTCCGCAAGTCGGTTCCGAAGCCGATACCGATGCGGGAAGACACATACACATTAATGATATTAACGAATAATCCCGCCAACGAAATCAAAATCATAAAGGTACCGACCCGTGTAATAACCGAAAGGTCACGAGGCATAACCCCGTTGTCGATAATCTCAGCCATAAACATCGGCTGAACAGTTTCACACAGTACAGTTATCAGTACAAGCAGCGGACTGACTGCCAGTCCTCCTTTATATTGTTTGAGTATTTGCCAATATTTCTCCATGTCGTTCTGCAAAGATAGAACATAATTGGGAAAAGAGTTGTTCGATGTGTTAAATACACTTCTGCTTACCCGGTGAGGCTTTTTGGTTATCCGATATAGTTTTCTTTTAATATTTCGGCGAAAGGTCTGTTTGTCAGTTTACTTTCTATCCATGAAAGTATATCGAATGTTTTAAGCAGTTGCTTTTCATATTTGTCTTCCCTGATTTTTACTATTTCTTTTTGAAATTGCATCCACAGTTTGTTTTGCGCTTTCTGATAAGACGGCAATGGATAGGACATGACAAAACGGAACAGTAGCTTTTCTGTACGGTATATATGTTTTTCATAATGAATATTACGCTTGATGGAGTTGATTTCATTTTCGAAAAAGCTGTAATCCCCCAGTTCAGCCAGTATCAGCAGATTTATCAACCGGGCCGTTTTATATGAAGGCAATGTATGAAATAGTTTGCCGGAGCTGAATATTTTCTTCATGCTTTTGTGTGCTCTCTCCGGTTCTTCCAGGCACAGATAAAGAATGGCAGTATTCAAATACAGTTTTAGTTGTGTTTCCAACCTGAGCAGGCCGATCTTTTTAAACAAATGATCTTCATAGTTGCCGGATAGTTCCAAGGCAATTTCGAACTTGCCTGTATTTATATAACTAACTTGCTCATATTGATAGATGGAAGCATTTATTTCCAAAAGAAATTCTGTTGCGTAGTCGCCCTGCTGCATTTTTCTCAGGCGGTCTATGAAAAAAGGCATTTCCTGGTACAGTCCTGCCAGATGAAGACTATCGAGAATGCCTTTTAGGGCACTCAAATAGTAAATCGGAGGATTCAGGATCAGGTGCTGATTCGATTCGAAAAGAGTAATAAGTTCCTGATAAAAACGGATGGCTGATTTATAGTTACCTGTATTCAGATAATAAGTGGCCTGAAACAGGAGATGTAGTTTTCTGGCTTCAAATCCTTTGTAGGAATTATTGGCTATCAGATTCAGTTCGCTTAAAACCAGGTCATTCAGGTTGTCTTTTTGTTTCTCGGAGCGTATATATCCTTTATTGGCAATCCGATGTTTTAAAATATCATATAGTTGCAGGTGAAGATTGATATTTCTTGAATATTTCATGATGTCATTGATCTTCATCTGTTTATTGACCAGTTCCCGTTCAGATATTTCATTGAAGCCGAGTGAACTGAGATATTTAAGTTCAGTCCGGCGTATCAGAAGGAGGAGCGGATCGTTTTCATAGGTCGCTGCAAGTTTTTGGGCTTTATTCAGTTGATTGAAGGCTTCTTCAAACAGTTCTCTTTCGAACAGAATGTCTGCTTTTGTTATATAGTTGAAAATAGTTGCCTGTACATCTTCTTTCTTCCGTAAATGTACCAGGCAATCCATAATCACCCGGTAAAGATGCTTGGCTGCCATATCGAAATTGTTCTTGTTTTCCTCCTGGCAATAGAGCCTGTAAACTTCGTCGGAAGGAATCCCTTTATTGATCAGGTCGAACAGGAAAAGATAGTTCTTTTCACCACTTTGCAAATTGGCATATAAACGGAAGTATCTTTTTTCTGCCTTTGTCAGAGACTGTATAAGCTGTATGAGATGATCAGGATTCGTGTATTTCATGTCAGTAACGGATTTATTTATAAAGTGTTTTTGAGGTAACATCAGTGCACGAATTTAGAATTTTTTTTTATTTGGGATTATCTGTATGGATAAATTATTTATGGAATAGTAGAGAATATAGAGCTATATTTGTATCGCTTCATTGCAGACTTTAAATTCGTATAGATATGGATACAGAACAATTAAGGCGGCATAATATCCTGGTGGTGGGCAGTAGCAACACCGACATGGTAATCAAGGCCGGACATCTTCCCCGTCCGGGGGAAACCATTCTGGGAGGAACTTTCTTTATGAATCCCGGAGGAAAAGGTGCAAATCAGGCGGTCACTATTGCCCGTTTGGGAGCATCTGTAACTTTTATATGTAAGACAGGCAGTGATATTTTCGGACATCAGTCTCAGCAACTTTTCGAAGAGGAGGGGATTAATACTTCCTATATCTTTTCAGACTCGGAGTATCCTTCCGGCGTAGCTCTGATAACAGTAGATGAGCAGGCCGAAAATTGTATAGTGGTGGCTTCCGGTGCAAATGCCAATTTATTACCTTCGGATCTGGCAAAAGCGGAAGAGGCTGTCGATCTGGCAGATATTGTTTTGATGCAGTTAGAGATACCGATGGAGACTGTAGAATATGTTGCAGAGATCGCATATTATAAGAATAAAAAGGTGATATTGAATCCGGCTCCGGCACAACCGTTATCTCCGTCGTTATTAAAACATCTTTATATGATTACGCCTAACGAAACAGAGGCGGAAATGATTTCCGGAGTTAAAATAACCGGGCAGGAGTCGGCGGTTAAGGCAGCACGTGTTCTTTCTGAAATGGGCGTGCAGAATGTCATCATTACGCTGGGTTCAAAAGGGGCGCTGGTCTATTG
>PPYF01547236.1_pt1 | contig 13406 bp, 9 predicted proteins | sample 1559871 | NCBI WGS metagenome assembly PPYF01 (sample SAMN08240021, study PRJNA423297) | Human gut metagenome, whole genome shotgun sequencing project. | reverse complement strand
GTATTTATCCTGACAGCGTTATTGTTTATATTACTGTCAGTTTTCACGTTTACGGCGACCTCGAAGCATGAAAACCGCTTTTTTCATAATCATATAAGACAGACGTTTTACGCCGCTTTCGGCTGTGAAGCGATTCTTATAATATTGACTATACTTGATCTTTCCGGAGCGGCGGAGCTTGGCGGCTATTCCGGACTGACCGCATGGTGCGCGGGTTTTGGCGCGGTTATTCTCTTTATTACGGCTATAAGAAAAAAGCTGCCGCAGAAATTCGGCGATATCCTGAATTTTTTTCTCCGTTCACTGACGGTTTGTCTTATAGCGGAGCTGTTCGTTTTCAATTTCAATTCGGCTCATCTTTTCGGAGGAAATTATCAGGTTATGGAGCTGCCCGCTGAAAATGCGTCGGCTGTGAATTTTTCGAACGGTAAAAATTCCGGAACAGGTTATTCCTCCTTGGAATTTAAAAATATAAATATGCCTGTGGGCACGATCACTGTAGAGGCACGGTCTGACAAAAAGAGTTATGCGGAGATAAACGTCGATATGTCCGACGACAGCAACGCTTCTTACAGAAATTCTGCGGCTTCCGCCGAAGTAATTCATAATAACCGCAGAAGCGAAACTATTCCCTGCAACTTTTCAGGTAACGTTCACAACCTGAAATTTTCCTTTACTGCCGAAGAGGGGGAAACGGTAACTATAAGCCGTATCGTTTTAAATTTGCCGATTTTTCTTGATTTTTCAGCTTTAAGATTTTTGATAATGCTTACGGCGTGTATGGCGGTTTATATGATGACGGCGTCTCCTGTTTTTAAAAAACCGTTCGGAGAAAACCGCGTAGTCAATAAGATCTGCGCTTACGCTTTGACAGGCGTTTTCATACTGGCGGCTCTTTTTCTCACAAATGTTTACAGATACAGCGACTCCAATCACAGTCTTAAAAAGGATTTCAGTCAGGAGTCGGGTAATCAGATGACGCAGGAGCTTGTGGACGCCTTTGAGGCAGGTCAGGTATCTCTGCTGAGGGAGGCTGAACAGCCGCTGCTGGAGCTTGAAAATCCTTACGACTGGAGTCAGCGGCTGGAGTCGGGAGTGGATTACGCATGGGATCATCTGCTTTACGAGGGAAAATATTATTCCTATTACGGCATTGCTCCGGTCGTTACGCTGTTTCTCCCCTATCATCTGATAACCGACCATTATTTCCCGTCCGTCTGGGCGGTATGGCTTTACGGAGCGGTTGGAATACTTTTTCTCTCAAAATTTTATCTTGCGTTTATTTCAAAATTTTTCCCGAAAATAAGGTCTTCGTTGGCGCTTGCGGGACTATTCATGCTCCAGCTTGTTACGGGCGTATGGTTTTGCTTCAGCAATCCGAATTTCTATGAAATTGCTCAGACCTCGGGATTTGCTTGCGTCGCCGCGGGAGCGTTCTTTTTAATAAGCTCCAATGTTATCGGGGACGGTAAAATAAAAAATTGGCGGCTTGCTCTTTCTGCGGTATTTTTAAGTCTTGGAGTTTTGTGCCGTCCGACGCTGGCGGTATACTGCGTTGCTTCGCTGATATTTATTTACGCCGGATTCAGGAAAAAAAGATCCTGCTATACTAAAAGCAAATCAATGATCAGGCATTATCTGCCTTATTTCCTCTGCGCGCTTTTGCCCTTTGCGGTTATCGGAGGAGCGCAGATGATTTATAATTATGCGAGGTTCGGCTCAGTATTTGATTTCGGTATTCAGTATTCGCTGACTATAAACGATTTTACCGCGGCACAGTATCATACTCATTTTGTTCTGATAGGCTTTTTTAATTATCTGCTTGCGGTACCGTCGTTTATTCCGGTATTTCCGTTCTTTGACAGTTCAAGTGTTGAAACGTTCTTTCCGCAGGGATATTATTTTGTTGCGACGGCGTCTGCCGTGGGGCTTATCTGGAAGGCGCTGCCCGTTTTGTCCTACGGTTATGGAATAAGAGCCTACAGATATACTGAAAATAAAAATAAACGGCTTTACGCGCTTATGATTTTCGCCGTATGCATAGCCGCGCCGTTCATTATAATTTTTTCAATATGGGAAAGCGGCTACGGCACAAGATACTGCGTTGATTTCGCATGGCAGATACTAATCGGCGCGCTGGCAATAGCGTTTATTATGTACGGAAGATGCTCCCAGACGTTGAAAAAGCATCTTAACAGGCTAATGCTGCTTTCGGCCGGAATATGCCTCGTTCTAAGCTTCGGGCAGGTATATAATTGGATAAGCGGAGGCGGTATGTCTTTGCAGTGGAAGGCTATGATAACGTCGTTCGGCAGGCTGTTTGAATTCTGGAGATAGGAGAGCTTACACGGTGAACGTGAAAATCATATTAAAGGCGGTTGCCGCTGCGGCAGTTTCAGCGTCTGCGGTTGTTTGCCTGACTTTTGGCGCATGCGCGGGAGAAATAGAAAGCATTACGGTTTTGGGAGACAGCATTTCCTCCGGCTATGGTCTTAATGACGGAGAACGCAGCTACGGGAGTTATCTCGGCGAATATTTCGGAGCCGAGGTTGAGAATTTTGCCGCCGACGGAAAAACAACCTCCCAGCTTCTTGAATTGCTTGAGGGCGACGGCGCTGTATCGCAATCGGTCGGAAAATCCGACCTGATCTGTATTTCTATAGGCGGAAACGACGTGATGGACGTTTTCTATGACGATCTGATAGGTATTGCGGGCAGTTTTTCAGCGCCGTCAGGTAACGGCGGTTTTGGATTTTCGCCCGAAGCCATTCAGGAGCTGATACTTTCGTTTTCTTCGTCGCTTGGGCCAGCCGCCGCACAGGCAGGCGAAAATATAAGAAAAATAGCCTTGAGGATAGAGGAGATAAATCCTGACGCAAGACTGATCTTTCAGACGGTTTACAACCCGTTTGAAACCGACGACGAGAAAATGAAGCCGGTTTACAGTCCGCTTTATACGTTTACGTCGATCTATCTCGGAACTATCAACAGCTCTATAAGAAACGGCTCCGGAATGGAATATGCGGATATACAGAATAAATTCAGGGGCGGCTGTACTCTTTACACCAATATTAAAAATATGGATATTCACCCAAATAAAATAGGTCATCTGCTAATTGCCGAGGAAATTGTTCAGCAGCTTAGGCTTTCGGGAGAAAACGGTATTTTTATAAGAGAGCTGGAAAGCATGATTTCAACAGATAAAATTCCCGAAGAGCTTAGAAGTGAAATAGAAAGGCTTTCGCTCGGACAGTTTCGTGTAAATGAAACCGAGGACGTTTTTGCCGGGCCGGAAATTACTCAAGAGGCGTCCGCGGAATCTCAAACGGACGAAACGAAAAATATAGAAACACAGACGGCTGTTAAAAAAGCTGAAAAGATACCGGATAAGGCTTATATGACTATACTGCCGATAGTCGGACTGGCGGCGGCTGTAATAATTCTGGCGGCGGTTTTAGTGAAAAGAAAAAAGAAGGATAAAAAACAAAATTGATTGGAGCTTTATATGACATTGTTTTTGGTTATTCCCTGCTATAATGAGCAGGAGGTTTTACATGAAACCTCAAGACAGCTTAAGGAAAAAATGAATTATCTTATTTTGGCGGGAAAAATAAGCGACAAAAGCAGAATAGTATTTGTGGACGACGGTTCAAAGGACAAAACTTGGGAGATTATCGAGGAGCTTCATGAAAGCGATTGTATTTTCCGCGGAGTGAAGCTTTCCAGAAACAGAGGTCATCAGAACGCTTTGCTGGCCGGACTGATGACCGTTAAAAACGAATGCGACGCCGCGATCTCCTTAGACGCTGATTTGCAGGACGATATAGACGCTATCGACGGTATGGTCGATAAATTTTCAAATGAGAAATGCGACGTAGTTTACGGCGTCAGAAGCGCAAGAAAAACGGATACGTTCTTTAAGAAATTTACAGCGGAATCCTTTTATAAAATAATGGCTAAAATGGGCGTAGAGGTTACTTTCAATCATGCGGATTACCGTCTCATGAGCCGCCGCGCTCTTGAAGGTCTGGAACAGTTCAAGGAGGTAAATCTGTTTTTACGCGGGATAGTGCCCCTGATCGGTTATAAATCCGACTCTGTTTACTATGAAAGAAAGGAACGCTTTGCAGGAGAATCAAAATATCCGCTTAAAAAGATGCTTGCTTTTGCAATGGAGGGAATCACCTCTCTTTCTGTCAAGCCTATAAGAATGATAACGACGCTTGGAGTAGGCATATTTACCGTCAGCATAATAATGCTCGTTTATTTTCTTGTACGTCATTTTATGGGAGATACGGTTGAGGGTTGGACTTCGATTGTCGTATCAGTCTGGGCTATCGGAGGACTTCAGCTTCTGGCTATAGGAATAATCGGCGAATATATCGGCAAGATTTATCTTGAAACCAAGGAACGTCCGAAATTTATTATAGATAAATATCTCGGCGACTGACAAGTTTTATTATTCCTTAATCCGCTTATTGACTAATAATGCGTACTGTGGTAAAATATCTATGTTTAAAAAGCAAAAGGAGAGTATAAAATGAATCGTGTTAAAAGGTTAGCCGCGGTTATACTGTGCGCTGTGACAGCCGCAGGAATATTTACAGGCTGCGGCGATATAGACAGAGATAAATATATAGCAAAATCCAGAAGCGAAGCTGAGGGAAGCAGCGCAAGCGAGGAAAGTCAGCAGGAAAGCGGCCGACAGAATGCACCCGAAGAGCTGACAACGTCAGACGGAGCGTGGAAATCCATGAAATTCACTCTTGACGGCAATGAGCTGGTTTTAATCAAGCTGCCTTATTCTTCTCTTACAGAGCAGGGCTGGAGCTTTGATTACAATGTTTACGGAATGAAGGATCTTCTGACAGACTCCGGAGTTTTCTATCAGAGAAGCGTATATCTTGATCATGAGGGAATGGACGACGGCACAATCTGTATCGGTTTTGCCAACTTTAACGATGAAAAAAGCAAGGTCGACGATATGCATATCTGGTCTATTGAATTTACGTCGAAGGACAAGACTCAGTATCCTGAGGTGACGCTGGAGGGCGGCATAACATGGGGAGCTGACGAAGAGGCAATTAAATCGGCTTACGGCGAGCCTTCCGCTTCTGAAAGAAACGACGATGAAAAATATACAAATCTGACGTATACCGATAATGCGGGAAAAACTATTTATCTTAATATCTACGACGACGGCGGACTCGGAAAAATCACAATGGATTCTTATGGCTGATTTTAACATTTTTAAATGCTGATACTTGAATTATGATAAAAAATGTGTTATATTAGTATATATAAATAATAACTGTTACTGATAGCGGAAGCCTGTCTGTTTTATGAATATTCGTTTATCAGAACGGAAATGGAGTGTAAAAAAATGAGCGACGTAAGAATTTCAGACGATATTCTATATATAGGCGTTGACGACGGGGATTTGGATTTATTTGAAAGCCAATATGAGGTTCCTAACGGAGTTTCATATAATTCCTATTTAATTATTGACGATTCGCATCTTGAACCTGATCATGCAGGAAATATAAGGGCGGCCGCTGAAAAATATCCGGAAATGAAGCTTGTTCTAAACTCTAAATCTGCGGCGATGATCGTGCAGTTTTTTGAAATTGATATTGAAAAAAGAGGAATCATTGTCAAAGAGGGCGAAGAACTGAATCTGGGCAGACATACCTTGAAATTTATCATGGCTCCGATGGTTCATTGGCCGGAGGTTATGGTTGAATATGAGAAAACAGAAAAAATACTTTTTTCAGCAGACGGCTTCGGAAAATTCGGTACTTTAGACACTGATGAGGAATGGGACTGCGAGGCAAGAAGATATTATTTTAATATTGTCGGCAAATATGGAGCGCAGGTTCAGGCCTTGCTTAAAAAAGCCGCGGCTTTGGATATCAAAATGATATGTCCTCTGCACGGACCTATACTTAAGGAAAACTTAGGACATTATATCGAAAGGTATTCCGTTTGGAGCAGCTATGAGCCTGAGGAAGAGGGAGTTTTCGTAGCTTATGCGTCGATACACGGCAATACGGCCGCCGCCGCTTTAAAAATGGCGGAGATTCTTAAAGCTAAGGGCGCTAAGAAGATAGAGGTTATGGATCTGGCAAGGGAGGATATGGCGGAGGCTGTGGAGAACGCGTTCCGTTATAGCTCAATGATACTTGCCGCCGCAAGCTATGACGCCGGAGTTTTTCCCTGCATGGAGGATTTTCTGCACCATCTTAAGTCAAAGAATTATCAGAACAGAAAAATAGGTATAATTGAAAACGGCTCGTGGGCTCCTTCCGCGGCTAAGACTATAAGGGGTATTCTTGACGGAATGAAAAATATCAGGATTGCAGAGCCGGCGGTAACAATTAAATCGGTAATGAAAGACGCGGATATTCCGAAAATGGAAGAGCTTGCAGAAGCTGTAATTAAATAAAATAAAACCTCCGTTTTTAAGCGGAGGTTTTTTTATGTTGAAAGATAAAATAAACGGGCACATTGAAAATAGGGGGTAGAACAATGATATTTATTTTAATTACATCTATTAAACATATTTCTGCTTGTTTTTAACCTTATAAACAGATTGATTAAAAAGTAACGCGGTCGTTGACAAAATCGCCGCTGTTGAGTATAATATATTATATAGGTTAAAGACGTAGCAGTCAGAGTAGCGTTGATAAATCTCTATCAGAGAGCTGCGCGGCGGTGTGAGCGCGGCAGAGAAGCAATGTGAAGTGCGGCTGTCAGTCCGGAGCAGGAAAAAAATAAAGCCTTGGCTTTTTTTAGTATTGCTCCGCGTATTTCCTGCGTTAAGGGGTTGAGCAATAAATCGGAGTGGAACCGCGGAAATTTCGCCTCTGACCTTTTGGTCGGAGGTTTTTTAATATAAAGAAGGTGATAATTTGTTTAAACAGCTTCGTGAAGATATAGCGCTTGTGAAGGAACGTGATCCGGCTGCAAGGAGCGCCTTTGAAATCTGGCTCACTTATTCCGGTCTGCATGCCGTTCACAGCTATCGGAGAGCGCATTGGTTTTACAAGCATGGTATGCTGACAATTGCAAGGATAATTTCCCAGTTTGCGAGATTCAGAACGGGTATAGAAATACATCCGGGCGCAAAAATTGGTAAGGGACTTTTTATTGATCACGGAATGGGCGTTGTTATCGGCGAGACCGCCGAAATAGGCGACAATTGCCTGATCTATCAGGGCGTAACCTTGGGAGGAACCGGAAAGGATAAGGGAAAGCGTCATCCTACCCTTGGCGACAACGTTATGGTGGGAGCCGGGGCTAAGGTTTTAGGACCGTTTAAAATCGGTAACAACGTTAAAATTGCGGCAAACGCAGTGGTTCTTGAGGAAATTCCCGATAACTGTACGGCGGCGGGAGTTCCAGCCAGAATTGTTAAAAACAGGGGAGTAAGGGTAAAGGTATGCAAAGAGCTTGACCAGATTCATATACCTGATCCCGTTTCTCAGGAAATGTGCTCTCTGGAGGTTAAGGTAGAAAAACTTATGAAAAGAATTGATGAGCTTGAAAATAAGGAAAATGCCTAAAATCCGTATCGGCATGAGAATATGGAAAACCGTTATCGCGGTTTTCCTGTGTGCCGTTATGGGTATGATATTTGATATACATCCTTTTTACAGTATGATTGCCGCCGTACTGTGTATGCAGGCGACTACAAGCGAAAGTATAAAAAAAGGAATTATAAGATGTGTCGGCACGTTTATCGGGGGAGCCGCCGCAGTTTTGATTCTCCTTGTAATAGATTATACGCCTCTTGTGCCGTTTTCGCTGCTTTATTATGTTTTAATAAGCCTTTGTATTGCCCCTGTTATATATCTTACAGTGCTGATGAACCGTGAGTCGAGCGCGTTCATAGCCTGCGTTGTGTTTTTGAGTATAGTTCTGTCGCATCTTGAGGTTGAAAATCATTATCTTTTCGCCGTTTCGCGTATGCTTGAAACCATTGCGGGAATACTTACGGCAGTGATCGTCAACAGGACGATAAAAAGTCCGGACAGAAATAAAGAAAATAATGAATGAAAGGAATCACATAGATGAAAATATACAATACATTGACCGGCAGAAAAGAGGAGTTTAAGCCTATAAACGAGGGAAAAGCATGTATATATGTATGCGGTCCGACGGTTTATAATTATATTCATATAGGAAACGCCCGCCCTATATGCGTATTCGACGTCTTTAGGCGTTATCTGGAGTTTAGGGGGTTCGACGTAAAATTTATTCAGAATTATACCGACGTAAATGATAAAATTATAAAGCAGGCTGAAAGCGAAGGTCAGACTCCCGAGGAAACGGCTCTTAAATACATCGCGGAATACGAAAGGGACGCCAAGGGATTGAATGTCCGTCCGGCTGATGTTCATCCTAAGGTTTCGATTTACATGGATAAAATTATAGATATGATTAAAACTCTTGTGGAAAAAGGCTATGCCTATGAGTCCGGCGGCGACGTTTATTATCGTACAAGGAAGTTTGAAGGCTACGGAAAGCTTTCTAAACAGTCGCTGGACGATCTTGTTGCGGGAGCGAGAGTGGAGGTTAACAGCCTTAAAGAAGATCCTCTTGATTTTGCCTTGTGGAAGTCGGCGGACGAAAATGAACAGCACTGGGATTCTCCGTGGGGTAAGGGACGTCCGGGCTGGCATATCGAATGCTCCGCTATGGCAAAAGACTGTATTGGAGATACGATTGATATTCACTGCGGAGGAAAGGATCTTGTTTTCCCTCATCATGAAAACGAGATAGCGCAGTCGGAAGCGGCGACCGGAAAGACGTTTGCAAATTACTGGATGCATAACGGTCATATAAATATTGACAATAAAAAAATGTCCAAATCAGCGGGAAACTTTTTCTTGACCAGAGACGCGGCGGAAAAATACGGATATGAAACTATCCGCTATCTTATGATTCAGGCTCATTACAGAATGCCTATGAATTATACCGCGGAGCTTCTGGATTCCTGCAAAGCGTCTCTTGAAAGATTGTATAACTGCCGCAGCGGTCTTGACAGGGCTATTGAGGCCGCTGAAAGCGGCGAGGTCGGCAGCGGCGCAAAAGAGACCTTTGAAAAAAGAAAGACTCAGTTTACAGAGGCTATGGATGACGACCTGAATACGGCCGACGGCCTTACGGCGGTGTTCGAGCTGGCGAGGGATCTTAACACAATGGCTGCCGATAGTTCAGTTTCAAGAGAGCAGCTTGAGGAGGGCGCGGAGCTTTTTGATACCTTGACGGGAGTTCTCGGGCTGCTTTATAACAGAAAACCTGCGGACGAAATACCGTCCGAGGTAATGGCGTTGGCTGAGAAAAGAGCCGAGGCAAGAAAAGCAAAGGATTTTGCGCTTGCCGATAAGCTTAGGGATGAAATAGCCGCGCTTGGCTATACGATTAAGGAAACGAGACAGGGAACGGAAATCAAAAAGACGAATTGAGGTAGTATATGCTGAATAAAAGAGTAAGATTCATACTTATGGGACTTGTTGCGGCGTCTGCGTTCAGCTTCGCCGCTGTCTCATGTATGAATTATATGGGAAAGAAAAGCGCTAATTATATTGATATGAAAACATTGGAGCTTGTTCAGAAGGAGAATCCGGAGAACGATGATCCGGTGGCGGTTATAAAGACGAGTATGGGAGATATAAAGGCTGTGCTTTATCCCGAATATGCTCCAAAGGCTGTTGAAAGCTTTACAAAGCTTGCAGAAGAAGGCTATTATGACAATACTTATGTTTTTCAGTCTGAGCCGGGCGTTTATTTCGGTGCGGGAAGCGCTGAAAAGAACGGCGATTTAGGAGATAAATACAATGAAGCGGCAGAATCTGTCGAGCAGGAGCTGAATCAGAATTTATGGCCGTTTAAGGGCGCGCTTTGCAGTATGGTGACAGGGCAGGAGGGCGGCTTTTTCAAAAAGCTATTCGGAAATTCTAAGACGCTTAACGGAAGCCGTTTCGCGGTGCTCAACAGCGTGGAATTTACCGAGGATTTCAAAAAGGAGCTGCTTGATACAAACAAGGACGACACTACCGTTGCCGACGCTTTTATAGAACTTGGCGGCGTTCCTAATCTTTCCCAGCAGATAACGGTATTCGGACAGACCTATGAGGGCTTTGACGTAATAGACAAGCTGACGGATCTTGAAGTTGTACAGGACGAGGATGAAATAAAGATACCTGTTGACGACGTTATGATAGAAACAATTGAGATTTCGACCTACGGAGAAGAGCAGGACTGAATTTCAAGGCTTTAAGAATATAAAAAAACCGGACTTTTTACAGTCCGGTTTTTTTATATATGGGATCAGCCCATTATAACTTCAACTTCATGAGTTTTGCCGTCGTTGAATACAGGAAGAACATTGCCTTCAATAGCTTTTCCGTCAACCGTTACAGATTTGATTCCCTTGCATACATGATCGGGATTTCTGAAGGTTATATCGTAGGATGCTCCTCTGAACTGTCTTATAGCTCTAAATCCGTCCCATTCGTGAGGAATGCCCGGATCTACTTTAAGACCGTTCCAGTCAGGAATTATACCCAGAATATACTGTGATACCGCAACAAAATTCCACGCAGCCGTACCGGTAAGCCAAGAATTCTTTGCTTCGCCGTGACGCTTTGCGTCCTTGCCGGCAATCATCTGAGCATAAACATACGGCTCTGTTCTGTGAAGATCAGAATACTTTTCTTCTCTGTAGGCAGGAGCGATTTTTGAATAGTATTCATATGCCTTGTCGCCGCGGCCTACGAAGGCTTCAGCACAAATAATCCATGCATTATTATGACAGAATATACCTGCATTTTCTTTATATCCTGCCGGATATGTGGAGATTTCGCCGTATTCGATATAGTACTTTGTGAAGGCAGGATTATTAAGAACAAGACCGTGCTCGCTGTTTAAATATTTGTCAACGCTTTCAAGAGCCTTGATGTCGGCGCCTGATTCCTTGCCTACTCCTCCGAGTACCGCAAAGCCCTGAGGCTCGATAAATATCTTACCCTCTTCGCATTCCTTGGAGCCCATTTTTTTGCCGAAATCATCATATGCTCTGAGGAACCAATCGCCGTCAAAGCCGTAATCCATAATGTTTTTCTTCATTTTATCAATTTCAGCCTGAGCTTTGACCGACTCGCCGTCGTCGCCCTTATATCTGCAAAGGTCGACGAAATTAGGACCTGCATATGTAAACAGCGCTGCAACCATTACAGATTCGGCAACCTTGCTGTATTTATCCTCGCCGTATTTAGGAGACGTCGAAGTCTGGAAGGATTCTCCCGGCTCAGACGAGAAGCAGCTTAAATTGATACAATCGTTCCAATCCGCTCTCATTGCAAGAGGAAGTCCATGAGGACCAACGTTTTCAGCAACATGGTAGAACGACTGCTTCAGGTGATGCATCATTGTTTGGGCCTTGCTGGAATCGTTATCATAAGGCACCATTTCATCAAGTATGGAATAATCGCCGGTTTCCTTGATATACGCCGCTACTGAAAGTATCATCCACAGCGGATCGTCTGAGAAATCGCCTCCGATTTCATCGTTGCCTTTTTTGGTAAGCGGCTGATACTGGTGATAGCAGCCTCCGTCTTCAAACTGTGTTGAAGCAAGGTCGATAAGTCTTTCCCTTGCTCTCTCCGGAATCTGGTGAACGAATCCCAGAAGATCCTGATTTGAGTCGCGGAAGCCCATTCCTCTGCCGATACCGCTTTCGAAATAAGACGCGGAACGGGACATATTAAACGTTACCATACACTGATACTGATTCCAGATGTTTACCATTCTGTTCATTTTATCGTCAGGAGTATCAACGGTATATTTTGAAAGAAGAGCGTCCCACATAGCCTTAAGCTCGGCAAGACCTGCCTCAACCTTTTCAACCGTATTATATTGCTCTATCATAGCGTGAGCTTTTGATTTATTCACAGAACCGTCGGCATTGAACTTTTCCTCAACCGGATTTTCAACATATCCGAGAATGAAAACAAGATCCCTTGATTCTCCCGGAGCGAGAGTTATTTCCATATAATGAGAAGCTATAGGCGACCAACCGTCGGCAACGGAGCCTGACGCCTTTCCTTCAGCCACTACCTGAGGATTTTCAAATCCATTGTAAAGTCCAAGGAAAGCTTCTCTGTCAGTGTCATAGCCGTCAATATCAGCGTTTACAGTATAGAAAGCGTAATGATTTCTTCTTTCCTTATATTCTGTTTTGTGATAGATAGTCGAGCCTTCGATTTCAACCTCTCCGGTGTTGAAATTTCTCTGGAAGTTGGTTGAATCGTCCTGCGCATTCCAAAGGCACCATTCGGCAAGAGAGAACAGCTTGATTTTTTTCGCTTCGCCGCCCTCGTTTTTCAGCGTCATTTTCTGTATTTCGCCGTTGTAATTCTGGGGAACAAAGAAAGTGACTTCTGCGGAAATATTATTTTTAGTTCCCTTAATTATAGTATAGCCCATACCATGACGGCATTCATATCCGTCAAGCTCCGTTTTAACAGGCGACCAGCCCGGAGCCCAGATCGTACCGTTGTCATTTATGTAAAAATAGCGTCCGCCCATATCGACCGGTACATTGTTGTAGCGGTAACGTGTAATTCTTCTTAGTCTGGCGTCCTTATAGAAATGATATCCGCCGGCTGTATTTGAAATCAGCGAGAAAAATTCCTGTGTTCCGAGATAATTGATCCACGGATAAGGGGTTTTAGGGGAAGTAATGACATATTCTTTTTTTGAGTCGTCAAAAAATCCAAATTTCATAGATTTTCTCCTTATGTAAATTTTTAATACAACGCGCTGAAAATCAGCGCTGCAATTATTAACATTATAGCATAAATTAAAACTATATTCAAGAGTTTTTATTGCATTTTAAAATCAGCGGAAATAAACGGCTTAAGCCTGTTTAAAAAAAAGAAAAACCGCAGAAACTGCGGTTTTCTTAGTTTGTTTTAAGCTCCGAGCTTAGATTCGTCTACTACCATTGCAACATAATTCATAAGCGTCAGCGAATCAGAAGTATTGATTTCGCCGTCCCTTACAACATCGGAATTTGCGATACCGACGTCTGTAAGAGGGTTGGATTTATTATCCAGAAGATACATGTTAATCGCAATAACGTCCGCGATGTTTACAGATTCGTCACAGTTTACATCGCCGTATTTTGTAACAAGCTCAGGATCTATTGTTTCGTCTGAAGAAGGGACGTCTACTGTCGTCGTTACGGTTGTAGTGGTATCGCCGCCTGTCGTTGTCGTAGCCGCCGGCGTGGTTTGAATTACTACCTCGTCCTCAAAATAAAGAGTTACGTCGGGGTTAAAAGAATAATCCGCCGAGGTTTTTCCGTCCTTCTCATACCATATATTGAAGCTTAAGAA
>PPYF01613685.1_pt1 | contig 13407 bp, 13 predicted proteins | sample 1559871 | NCBI WGS metagenome assembly PPYF01 (sample SAMN08240021, study PRJNA423297) | Human gut metagenome, whole genome shotgun sequencing project. | reverse complement strand
ACGCCCTGTCCTTTGCGGATAAATAGCGGATCGGGGAACAGCGCCCGCAGTTTGTTAATTGACTGGCTAATCGCCGACGGTGTGATATTGAGTATCTTCGCGGCGTTGACGATACCTTTATGCACGTATACCGCTTCAAAGATCGTCAACAGATTGAGGTCAATATTACGCAGGATGCGAAACATTTGACGATCGTAACGTTCATCCTGTCTGTCAGGAGATTCTGACGGAGGCGTATTCTCTGGCACGCGATGAGTCCGGTTGGGAATGATAGGCCAAGTATAGCGGCCCACCGCGTTGCCGTGCGTGACAATTGATTGCAAAAATAACGTGTTACTCGTTTAGCGCCCCGCTGACAGCGGGACGTTGGCCTGCCGCTTAATCCCGGGGAAGATATTCGTGTGGTGGATGATTTAGCAGCGCCAGCAGATTGGCGACCAGTCGCGGAGCGACCGTCTCCGGGGAGGCTGCCGGCTGCCACTGGCGCATTTGCGTCATCTCCATACCGGCATAGCCGCAGGGGTTGATACGCAAAAACGGTGTGAGATCCATGGCGATATTAAGCGCCAGACCGTGGAAAGAACAACCTTTACGGATCCGCAATCCCAGAGAGCAGATTTTGCGTTCGCCGACATAGACGCCAGGGGCGTCGGCGCGGGGGCGCGACTCGATACTATATTCAGCCAGGGTATTGACGACCGTTTGCTCCAGTAGCGTCACCAGCTCCCGCACGCCCAGCTTACGGCGCTTGAGGTCCAACAGGACGTACATCACCTGCTGTCCCGGACCGTGATAGGTGACCTGGCCGCCGCGATCGCTCTGGATCACCGGAATATCGCCGGGCACCAGCACGTGTTCCGCTTTGCCGGCCTGACCCTGGGTGAATACGGGGTGATGTTCCACCAGCCAGATCTCGTCGAGGGTATCTTCATCACGGGCGTCGGTAAATTCATGCATCGCCTGCGAGACGGGTTCGTAAGGTTGCAGGCCAAGCTGCCGGATAAGAATTTTATTGTGCTGCAAAACAACATCTCCGCCGGGAAGAGAGAATTCAGGTTGGGGAGTATATCACAGCCGTGCAGAAGGGAATGAGAAGACCCGGCACGGCGGCCGGGTCAGGGAAAAGGTTACAGCACCATCCGAACGATATCGATATTGCCTAACTCTTCGTACAGCGTTTCCACTTGTTCAATGTGGGTGGCGTTGATGGTGATGGAGACCGAGTGGTAGTTACCTTTGCTGCTCGGTTTTACTGACGGCGAGTAATCACCAGGCGCATGGCGCTGTACCACTTCCACCACCTGATCAACCAGCTCCGGCAACGCCTGCCCCATTACTTTGTAAGTAAATGGCGTAGGGAATTCAAGCAGTTCGTTAAGTTTGGTTTTCATGTCAGCTCCGGTGTTACGACAAAATAATAACTCCCACCAAGGGCGGGAGTTATCAGGTTACTTGGATGAATAGTATATGGGGATGGAAATCACACTTTCAAGTGTTCGATTTTTAACCAAACCAGTGGTGGAACATTAATTTAATGTAATCAATAATTTTGCCGAAGAAATTACCTTCCGGAATTTCCTGCAGGACCACCAGCGGACGCTGGTCGATGGTTTTACCATCCAACTGGAAGTTAATGGTGCCAACAACCTGGTTTTTCTGCAGCGGGGCGTGCAGCTCAGTGTTATTCAGCACGTAGCTGGCTTTCAGATCTTTCATTCGGCCGCGCGGAATGGTCAGGTAGACGTCTTTATCCACCCCCAGCGAAGCGCGATCGCTGTCGCCGAACCAGGCCGGTTCAGAGGCAAACTCTTTGCCAGCTTTAATCGGGTTGACGGTTTCGAAGAAGCGGAAGCCCCAGGTAAGCAGTTTTTTACTTTCCGACTCACGGCCTTTGAACGTCCGGCCGCCCATTACCGCGGAGATCAGGCGCATCTGGCCTTCGGTGGCGGAAGCGACGAGGTTGTAACCCGCTTTGTCGGTATGGCCGGTTTTGATGCCGTCGACGTTCAGGCTGTTATCCCACAGCAGGCCGTTACGGTTCAGCTGGCGGATGCCGTTGAAGGTGAACTCTTTCTCACGATAGATGGAGTACTCGTTCGGTACGTCGCGGATCAGCGCCTGGCCAATCAGCGCCATGTCGCGCGCGGAGCTGTACTGTCCGTCAGCATCAAGACCGTGAACGGTCTGGAAATGGGTGTTTTTCAGGCCCAGAGCGTTGACGTAGTTGTTCATCAGGCTGACGAAGGCGTCCTGGCTGCCGGCGACGTAGTCGGCCATCGCCACGCAGGCATCGTTACCGGACTGCAGGTTAATACCACGGATCAGCTGAGAAACCGGCACCTGCATGCCCGGCTTGAGGAACATCAGAGAAGAGCCTTTGAAAACCGGGTTGCCGGTGGCCCAGGCATCGTTGCCGACGGTGACCAGATCGGACTCTTTGAATTTGCCCGCTTTCATCGCCTGACCGATAACATAGCTGGTCATCATTTTGGTCAGACTGGCCGGGTCGCGGCGGGAGTCGGCATTGTTTTCAGCCAGTACCTTGCCAGAGTTGTAATCGATAAGGATCCAGGATTCGGCGTCAATCTGCGGGGCGCCTGGGATCATCGTTTTGATATTCAGGTCATCGGCGCGGGCAGCGGAGGAGAGCGCTGCAACGGAGAGCGCCGTAATGAGTAAACGAGCGGTGAAAGAGGTCTTCATGGTCAGAACAACGGCATCCGTGATGGAGTTAAAAAAGTGCCTTACTATAGCAAATGCTCTGCGGGCCAGCATCCGACATTGCGCATGAGTTTGTTAATGACTTTTACATGCGCGAGGTGAACGGGCGGCCCGCGGCGTTTAGTTGGCGCGAGTAATAAAGGACTGCAGCTGCGCTTCGCTTTGCAGGCGCTGCTGCACGGCGCTGGCCTGTGCTTTATCAGCAAAGGGACCCAGCTGAATACGCCAGACCGCGCCGTTTTGCATGACCCGGCCTGGCACAGAAAACTGCTGGCTCAGGCGCTGCTGATACTGCTGCGCCCGCGTCTGGTCGCTTACTGCGCCCACCTGGACAACAAAATTACCGCTGGCGCTGGAGGTCGCCGAGGACGAGGCCGCCACGGCGCCAGCGGCTGCGGCGGTGGTCGCAGCGGGCGCCACATTACCCTGAATGGAGCCAGGCGCGGTCACTGGCGCTGTTGGCGTGGCGCCGGCGGCAGGAGCCGTCGCGGCGGCTGCCGCTGGTTCGCTACTCTCCAGCACGCCGTTGTTCAGGGGCGTCGGCGCGCCGAGGAAACCGCCGCTGTTCACCGGCGCGCCCACGCTGTCTGCCGGCGTCAGCGTGCTGTTGCTGATCGGGCGAACGTCAGTGGGTGCGGGCTGGCTCATGCCAGCGGCGTCCCCACCGTCCAGATTCGGACGGGCGGGCAGGGCGTAAGTTTGTTTGGCGACGGTGGTACAGGCCATCCCCGGGCCGGAAAGCGAACCGTCAGGCGCGACGATGATGGGGTCGATGCGCACTTTGGTGTTGTTGGAGGTGTTCAGGCGGTCAGCGGATGCGCGGGAAAGCGAGATGACCCGATCGTTGCCATAGGGACCGCGATCGTTAATCCGCACGACGATCATCCGTCCGTTGGCAAGGTTAGTGATCCGCGCGTAGCTCGGGATCGGCAGCGTCGGGTGCGCTGCGGTCAACTGAGTCGGATCGAAGGCTTCGCCGCTGGCGGTCAGGTTGCTGTTGGGTTCAGCGTCATAGATCGCCGCGAAACCGGCCTGAGTAAAGTTGGCCGGATCCTGAACGATTTTGTAGCTTTTACCGTCGCGCTCATAATCCTGATTCGCCGTGGCGTTCGGCGTTTCATACTGCGGATCGGCGCCGCTGATCTCAACCGTCGGGCCATTACAGACGGCCGGCTGTGGAGTACTGACCGTTTTTTGTTGCACGTCATCACTCGAACATGCCGCCAGCAGCCCCGCTGCTATGCAGATCCCCAGCCATTGCTTACGCATTGCTAACCCCTTTAAACGCTTTTCGACAACATTTTTCTGTGGGTATGGATCGACATTACGATACCAAACCCGGCCATCAGTACGATCAGGGCGGAGCCCCCGTAGCTCACCAGCGGCAACGGTACGCCCACCACCGGTAAAATACCACTCACAGACCGCCGGAGCCAATGGCAATTTTAGACTGAATAATGTGATAGCCGGCGCCCAGCGGGTCGGTTTCCGGATCGAGGAGCATCATCACGCGCTGACGCTGATAGTCGTGCATCAGGAAGAACCACAGGATCGGAATAAAGGCGGCGACCAGCACCACGGCGATACCAATCAGGCGCCAGCTGAGGCCGGAGAGGAACAGCACAAACAGCCCGGATAGGGCGATCAGGATCGAGGTCCCGAGGTCAGGCTGCGCCGCCACCAGCAGCGTCGGCAGGAAGATTAGCACCAGGGCAATGCCGGTGTTCTTCAGCGACGGTGGACAGACATCGCGGTTAATAAACCGCGCTACCATCAGCGGCACGGCTATTTTGGCGATCTCCGACGGCTGAAAGCGCACAATACCGAGATCCAGCCAGCGCTGCGCCCCTTTGGAGATGGCGCCGAAGGCGTCAACGGCTACCAGCAGGATGATACAGAAAATATAGAGGTAGGGCGCCCAGCCTTCATAGACCCGCGGCGGGATCTGCGCCATGACGATCATGATCACCACGCCCATGGCGATCTGGCCGATTTTACGCTCCATCATGCCGACGTCCTGACCGCTGGCGCTCCAGATAACCAGCGCGCTGTAGGTCAGCAGCGCCAGCAGGATAAGCAGCATGGTGGGGTCAAGATGGATTTTATCCCATAGCGATTTTTTGTTCGGATTATCCGTCATTATTGATCCTCCCCTGCGGTTACCGCCGGGTTTTCGCTTGGCAGCGTAGTGTTGTTATCGCCCAGCATGATGTGATCGAGGATCTGGCGCATAATCGTACCGACCGCCGGGCCGGCGCCGCCGTTTTCCAGAATCATCGCCACGGCAACCTGCGGGTTGTTATAAGGCGCAAACGCTGTCATCAGTTTATGGTCGCGCAAGCGCTCGGAGATCCGGTGCGCGTTATAGGTTTCGTTGGCCTTCAGGCCGAACACCTGAGCGGTACCTGACTTGGCCGCGATTTTATACGGCGCGCTGGCGAAGTATTTGTGCGCGGTGCCGTTGCCGCGGTTGGCCACGCCGTACATGCCGTCTTTGGCGATTTCCCAATAGCCGGAATGGATATCGCCTACCGGCGGCTCATGGGGCTGGACCCAGGGTACGGGCTTGCCGTCTTCCACGGTGCTCTGCAGCAGATGCGGCACCTTCACCACGCCGTCGTTAATCAGGATCATCAGCGCTTTGTTCATCTGGATCGGCGTGGCGGTCCAGTAACCCTGGCCGATGCCCACCGGAATGGTGTCCCCCTGGTACCAGGGTTTCTTCGGTGTGTTCGGGTCGTTGAGCAGCGCGGAGTAATCTTTGCTGGAGATGCCGTCGACGAACAGGTTCGGGTCATAGCTCGGGGTTGAAACCAGCGCCAGAATAGCGCCGGTACGCGGGTCGGTCACCACCACGGCGGCGCGGCTGCCGGCCAGCAGCGTTTCAATATACTGCTGCAGCTTGAGGTCGAGGGTGAGGTAGATGTCGCGTCCGGCCTGCGGAGGCACCTCTTTCAGCTGACGAATGACGCGGCCGCGGTTGTTCACTTCAACCTCTTCGTAGCCGGTCTGACCGTGCAGAACGTCCTCGTAATAACGCTCTATACCCAGCTTCCCAATGTCGTGCGTCGAGGCGTAGTTGGCCAGCTTGCCCTCTTTATCCAGGCGGTCGACGTCTTTATCGTTAATTTTTGAGACATAGCCAATGACGTGAGTCAGCGCCGAATTATAGGGGTAATAACGACGCTTGTAGCCTTTGACTTCCACGCCGGGAAAGCGGTACTGGTTGACGGCAAAGCGGGCCACCTGCACTTCGCTGAGGTTGACCTTTACCGGAATCGAGGTAAAACGATGGGAGCGGGCGCGCTCCTTTTTGAAACCGGCGATGTCATCGTCGGTTAAATCGACGACGTCGCGTAGCGCATCCAACGTCTGCTGTACGTTATCGACTTTCTCCGGCATCATCTCCAGCTGGTAAATGGTGCGGTTAAGCGCCAGCGGGGTGCCGTTGCGATCGTAAATAATGCCGCGGCTCGGCGGGATCGGCACCAGCTTGATGCGGTTTTCGTTCGAGCGCGTCTGATAGTCGTCGAAGCGAACGATTTGCACATTGTACAGGTTGGCGATCAGAACGCCGGTAAGCAGCAAAATCCCCAAAAAAGCGACCAGCGCCCGGCGCACGAACAGCGAGGATTCAGCCGTATAGTCGCGGAAAGAATTCTGTAATTTCATTCGCTGCTTAGTCTACCCTGATCATCATTACTCACGGTGGTACGGGTGGTTGGTGGTGATGCTCCACGCCCGGTACAGACTCTCGGCCACCAGTACGCGCACCAGCGGGTGAGGTAAGGTGAGGGTGGAGAGCGACCAACTCTGTTCCGCCGCTGCTTTACAGGCGGGAGAGAGACCTTCCGGGCCGCCTACCAGTAAACTGACGTCGCGCCCGTCCTGTTTCCAGCGTTCCAGTTCGCGCGCCAGCTGCGGTGTATCCCATGGTTTACCCGGAATATCCAGGGTCACGATGCGGTTCTTACCGGCAGCGGCTAACATCATCTCGCCCTCTTTTTCGAGGATGCGTTTGATATCAGCGTTCTTACCGCGCTTACCGGCAGGGATCTCCACCAGCTCGAACGGCATATCTTTGGGAAAACGGCGCAGATACTCGCTAAAGCCGGTCTGTACCCAGTCCGGCATTTTGGTGCCAACGGCCACCAGCTGCAACTTCACGCATTAACTCCAGAGTTTTTCCAGCTCGTACAGACGACGGCTCTCTTCCTGCATGACGTGGACCATCACGTCGCCGAGGTCGACGACGATCCAGTCGGCGGCGGCTTCCCCTTCAACGCCCAGCGGCAGCATGCCGGCGGCGCGGGACTCCTGAACCACGTGGTCGGCGATAGACATCACATGACGCGTGGAGGTGCCGGTGCAGATAATCATGCAATCGGTGATGCTGGATTTGCCATGTACATCAATGGCAACGATGTCCTGACCTTTCAGGTCATCAATTTTGTCGATAACAAAATCCTGGAGTGCTTTACCCTGCAAGTGTTCCCCCTGGGTGCGTGAAGATTGATAATCATAAAGAGCCTGACAGTATACCTGAACTGATGAAAAAGTCGGGTGAAATGTCTGTCGGCAGGCGTTCGTGGCGGGCTATCATCCCATCCCTCGCCGCGGATTGCATCGCCATTTTTGTAAAACAATTTCTGCAAACCGGCTTTGGCGGATGCTGCCTGGCAGCGGAGAATAACAGCCTGCTCTGGCCTGTCAATGGTCTGGCGGGAATTCTTCTTGCGGCTGCCAAACGGCCTGGCTATTTAATACCCGCAGGGTGGTGAAATCGTCGCGGATTTCGAGGAGGCTCCAGGCGCCATGGGCAATGGGAAAGTGCCACATCGCCGCCGCAGGCATCTGCAACAGCAGGGCGGTCAGCAGGCTCAGGACGCCCTGATGGCCGACGATCAGCAGATGGTCAAGATGGCGGCAGTCGGTCAGCGTTGGGATAAACTCGCTGACGCGGCGGGCAAAATTCTGAAAGCTTTCGCCGTTGGTGGGGGCCGCATGCTGCCAGTCGGCACACCAGGCGGCATAGTTTTCCGCATCTTCTCGCTGGAGGTCGCGATGATGACGCATCTCCCAGTCGCCGAAAAACATCTCATTGAGCGCGGGATGGCGCTCACGCGGAATAGCGCGGTCGCCAAGCAGCAGATCGGCCGTTGTCCCGGTCCGCGCCAGCTCGCTACAGAATACTTTATCGAAAGGCGCCAGGCGCAGTCGTTCGCCGAGCGCGCGCGCCTGAGCGACGCCGCGCGGCGTCAGGGGCGTTGGGGCATGGCCGCTGTATAACCCGGCAACGTTGGCTTCGGTTTCGCCATGGCGAACTAACCACAATTTCATGAACAGGCTCTGACAGGCGATGAAAAGATGGCGTTACGATAGCGCTTTTTTCGCGCCAGGCCCAGCCTGGGGTCAGCAATAGAGTCCCTGCTCGCGGATGTAATCCAGCACGGCGGCGGGCAGCATCTCGGCGCAGGACTCGCCGCGCTCAAGGCGCTGGCGGATGATCGTCGCGGAAATATCGAACCACGGCGTCTCAGCCAGGTAGATCACGCCGGAAGGGCGGTTATGCAGAGACTCCACGTCGTGGGTTAAATGGCGATCCAGCCAGCGCTGATCCGCTTCCTGCGCCATGGTCAGCGGGTAACCCGGGCGGCGGCAAACAATCAGGTGGACATTGTCGAGAATGGTTTCATAGTTGTGCCAGGTGGGAAAGGTCAGTAGCGAATCCTGGCCAATGATAAACGCCAGCGGTTTGCGCGGCCCCTGCTCCTGGCGCCACTCCTGCAGCGTTTGCGCCGTCCAGGAGGGGGTATCGCGCCGTAGTTCGCGTTCATCGAGCGTGAACAGCGGTTTATCGGCAATCGCCAGCTTCAGCATGTGCACGCGCTGGGCGCTGGTGGCTTCCGGCTGCGGCCGGTGCGGCGGGACGTTGTTAGGCATGATGATGACCTTGCTCAGGCCAATCTGATTCGCCAGGATCTCAACCGGCTTGAGGTGACCGTAATGCACCGGATCGAAGGTGCCGCCATAGATTGCCTGTAACTGAGTCATATCAACCATCAATAAAAACGTCCGCCAGGGCTTTGTGGCAGAGCAACAACGAAAGACTTTCCAGTTCGGGCCAGACGTCGTGCCCGTAATCCTGTTTAAAGGTGAGCTCCGCGCGGGTCAGAAGGGTCACCGCCTGGCGCAGCTGTTCCCCGCTCAGGCGCGTGAGGGCGTCGCTGAGCAGCTGACGGCGGTTTTGCCAGACCCGATGTTTATCAAACAGCGAGCGCAGCGGCGTGTGCGTCGCCTGGCGCTTGAGGGTAACCAGCAGCAGCAGCTCCCGCTGCAGAGTACGCAGCAGGATCGCCGGCTCGCAGCCTTCAAGGCGTAACTGCTGCAGGACGTGCAGCACGCGCTTACTTTTGCCTGCCAGTAGGGCATCGACCCAATGGTAAGGCGTAAAGTGCGCGGCATCGTTTACCGCTTGCTCAACGCGGGGCAGGGTTAGCTTACCGTCCGGCCAGAGCAGCGCCAGACGCTCCAGCGCCTGCGCCAGCGCCAGCAGATTGCCTTCGTAACAGTAGCACAGCAGCTGACTGGCCGCGTCGTCGAGATGCAGCTGATGCTGTTTGGCCCGGGCGGCCAGCCAGCGCGGCAGCTGCGCGTATTCCGGCGTCTGGCAACTGACCTGGACGGCGCGCTGAGCCAGGGCGGTGAGCCATGCGGCATTCTCCTGGGCTTTGGTCAGCTTATTTCCGCGAACTATCAGCAGCAGGTCGTCGTGCAGCAGGCCAACCAGCGTGGCGAGCTGTTCATTGATCGCCGCGTTGGGGCCGTTCGCCGCGCTGCTGGCGACCGGTTTCTCTTCCTGCTGGGTTGCTTCAACATCCGCTACCTGAACGCTTGGCAGCTTACGAATCAGCTGTTCCGCCGCTTTGTCGTACATTTCCTGGATAATCATATCCTGCTCGGCGTCTTTCGCTAATGCCGCCTGCGGGTTATCAAAGAACGACCGATAGACCTTGGTGGTAATCGGATAGATATCGTGACCCGGGATCAGGACGCTGGCATGAACGGTCATGACCATCTGATACTCCGCCGTACGACCATCCTGGAACACCGATGCGGTATCTTTCTGAATCGACGAGCCATCGAGGCGCAGAGAAGGGACATCTTTACGCAGCGTGGAACGTAAATCACTTTACGCACGGTTTTACCGTCGAGATATTTCGCCACCAGATGTTCCTGGCCGGCGCGCTCGCGAACCTGCTCTTCAGTTGCATCTACCGCAACGGTAATTTTACCACGAACTTTGCCATTGACCTGGACGACGACGAGGGTGCTGTCTTCCACCATCGCGCTCTCATCCGCTACCGGCCACGGCGCGTTGTCGATATCGCCTTCGCCGTTCAGCTCACGCCACAGGGTGAAGCTGGCGTGCGGAGTGAACGGGTTGAGCATACGCACCACCGCCAGCAGAGCTTCCTGCATCAGCGCACGATCCTGCTCATCTTCCTGCGGCGCTTTCGCCAGCTTGTTCATCAGCTCCATGATTGCCGCGATGGCGGTGTTGAAGGTCTGACGACGGCCGATGTCATCGGTCACTTTGGCGATGGTTTTGTGGATATCGCGACGCAGCGCTTTCTGATCTTCGCTCAGAGCCGCCACGTTCAGTGCCGCAACCTCTCCTTTAGTGGTGTGCTCGTAGACCAGTTTCCAGACGCGTTTCAGGAAGCGGTTCGCCCCTTCAACGCCAGATTCCTGCCACTCGAGGGTCATATCCGCCGGGGACGCAAACATCATGAACAGACGCACGGTATCCGCGCCGTAGCGCTCAACCATCACCTGCGGGTCGATGCCGTTGTTTTTCGACTTGGACATCTTGCTCATGCCGGTGTACACCAGCTCGTGGCCCGCCGCGTCTTTTCACCATGCCCGCGTCGCGCATCAGCTTATGGAAGAAGCGGAAGTAGAGCAGGTGCATGATGGCGTGTTCGATACCGCCGATGTAGATATCTACCGGCAGCCAGTAGTTGGCCGCTTTCGAATCCAGCATTCCTTCCTGATACTGCGGGCAGGTGTAGCGCGCATAGTACCAGGAGGATTCCATAAAGGTATCAAAGGTGTCGGTTTCGCGCAGCGCCGGCTGGCCGTTGACGGTGGTCTTGGCCCATTCAGGATCGGCTTTGATCGGGCTGGTGATGCCGTCCATGACCACGTCTTCCGGCAGGATCACCGGCAGCTGATCTTCCGGGGTCGGCAGCACGGTGCCATCTTCCAGGGTCACCATCGGGATCGGCGCGCCCCAGTAGCGCTGACGGGATACGCCCCAGTCGCGCAGACGGTAGTTAACTTTACGCTCGCCCACGCCCATAGCAGCCAGTTTGTCGGCAATGGCGTTGAAGCCCGCTTCATAATCAAGACCGCTGAACTCGCCGGAGTTAAACAGGACGCCTTTCTCGGTCAGCGCCTGCTCGGAGAGATCCGGCTCGGAGCCGTCGGCAGCGAGGATAACCGGCTTAATGTTCAGACCGTACTTGCTGGCGAACTCGTAGTCGCGCTGGTCGTGACCCGGAACGGCCATTACCGCGCCGGTGCCGTATTCCATCAGCACAAAGTTTGCCGCCCAGACCGGAATTTCTTCACCGGTCAGCGGATGAATGGCTTTAAAGCCGGTATCGACGCCTTTTTTCTCCATCGTCGCCATGTCGGCTTCGGCCACTTTGGTATTGCGGCACTCGTCGATAAAGGTGGCCAGCGCCGGATTGTTCGCCGCAGCCTGCTGCGCCAGCGGGTGACCCGCCGCGACGGCCAGGTAGGTACAACCCATAAAGGTGTCCGGACGGGTGGTGTAGACAGTCAGTTTGTCAGCGTAGTCGTTGACGTCAAAGGAGATTTCTACCCCTTCCGAACGGCCGATCCAGTTGCGCTGCATGGTCTTCACGGTGTCCGGCCAGTGGTCCAGCTTATCCAGATCGTTCAGCAGTTCATCGGCGTAGGCGGTGATTTTAATAAACCACTGCGGGATCTCTTTACGCTCGACCTTGGTATCGCAGCGCCAGCAGCAGCCGTCGATAACCTGTTCGTTGGCCAGCACGGTCTGGTCATTCGGGCACCAGTTCACTGCGGAGGTTTTTTTGTACACCAGGCCTTTTTTGTACAGCTCGGTGAAGAACTTCTGCTCCCAGCGGTAGTATTCCGGGGTGCAGGTCGCCAGCTCGCGGCTCCAGTCATAGCCGAAGCCCAGCATTTTGAGCTGGTTTTTCATGTAGGCGATGTTGTCGTAGGTCCACGGCGCTGGCGCGGTGTTGTTTTTCACCGCCGCCCCTTCTGCCGGCAGACCGAACGCATCCCAGCCGATCGGCTGCAGGACGTTTTTGCCCAGCATGCGCTGGTAGCGGGCAATCACGTCGCCGATGGTGTAGTTACGCACGTGACCCATGTGTAGTCGACCAGAAGGATAAGGAAGCATCGACAGGCAGTAATACTTCTCTTTGCTCTCGTCTTCAGTTACTTCAAATGTACGATTTTCGTCCCAGTGAAGCTGGACTTTCGATTCTATCTCTTCCGGGCGGTATTGCTCTTGCATGGCAGCCAGTGGTCCTGTTTTCAATACAGCTACAAAGTGTAGCCAATGGATGTGTTATTTCAGATCGGCATAGCATAGCCCAAACGCCCACGTCAAAACAGCTTTTCGCACATCAACATCGGCAAAAGCTGCGCAGATTATTTCGCGACTCTGTGGCTTGTCAGACACAGCGGGGAGGAGTTTGCCCGCAGCTACGAAGAGAGTCACGAAGACGAGAGCGACAGCGTGTTTATGCGGGTGATCAAAGAGAGCCTGTGGCAGGAGCTGGCTGATATCACCGACAAAACCCAGCTCGAGTGGCGGGAAGTCTTTCAGGATCTGAATCATCACGGCGTGTACCACAGCGGCGAAGTGGTCGGTCTGGGCAACCTGGTCTGCGAGAAGTGCCACTATCACCTGGCGGTATACACCCCGGACGTGCTGCCGCGCTGTCCAAAATGTGGCCACGATCAGTTCCAGCGTCGGCCCTTCGAGCCCTAAGCGTGCGAAAAACGATGCGCGAGGCTTCGCGCATCGTGGTTTGTCTTATTTCACCGTGTTGACTTCGGTGCTCTTGAAATACTGTTTCATATAACCATTTTGGTTCAGCCAGTAGCTGTGGGCGGTAATGGCGTTGGTTGCCTCAATACGACCACTGCTGCTTTGCGCCAGCGTGCCATTGGTCTGTAGATTGATATTTTCGCCGGTGATATTGCCGAGGTTATAGATCTCGCCCGTATTGGCGCTGCCGTCCTGTTTAAGCGACTGAATGGTGGTTTGGCCAGTAGAGTTAATATTGCCGGTGTTTTTAAAGCTGTCGCCGACAAACGTCAGGCTGGTGTGTTTGGCGCTGATTTTGCCTTCATTGAGGAAATCACCGATTGCCGTGGCGGCAATCTGGTTATTTGACAGCAGGGAGGCTTTTTCTTCGTTGCGGATTTTCCCGCCGCTGGTCAGGCTTAATCCACTGGTGCCGGTCATCGTGCCTGAGTCGCCGTTGGTGATGTTGCCGTTAGCGGTGGCAATCAGCTGGCCGCCGGAGAGAGAACCGGTGTTAACGATATAATCGCCACTGGAGAGCATTAAATAATAGGCGCCGGCGATGCTACCGTCATTGGTGATGCCCG
>PPYF01130258.1_pt1 | contig 13407 bp, 8 predicted proteins | sample 1559871 | NCBI WGS metagenome assembly PPYF01 (sample SAMN08240021, study PRJNA423297) | Human gut metagenome, whole genome shotgun sequencing project. | reverse complement strand
ACAAAAATTCCACATGCTGCTGCAAACGCTCACTCTGCCGGAAGGATTCCACCAGCTTGCGGAGCACCAGCCGCTCATCATCATTCAGGGCGGCGGGGTCTGCCGGGTCCACGGTGGGGAAGCTGGTGTCCCGCAGGCGGTATGCCTGCCCGTTCAGGGTCACTGTTCCCTTTTTCCAATCGATGTGCCGCAGGAAATCCCGACCCTGCATCTTGAAATCCGGGTTGCGGTCGATGACCTTGCACTCCATCTTGAGCATCAGAATGGTCACGGCCTTGTGCATCACGGCACAGCGGTGGAGCATGCCCTCGGTGTAAGGGCCGCGCGCCGCGTCGGTGTGGGGCATCCAGAGGGTCAGGTCGTCATTTCCGTAGAACTGCTCGGCCATCCGCTGCAGGTGCCGCAGGTTGATGCCGTAGCAGTCCTCGAGCATGGCATGGTTGTGATAGGCCAGTGTCGTTTTGAGCACGGTACAGACGCAGATGGGACTTCCGGCGGCGGCACCCATCCAGACCACGTCATGGTTGCCCCACTGGATATCCACATGGTGGTGGCGCATGAGCCGGTCCAGTATGATATCAGGCCGGGGGCCGCGGTCAAACAGGTCACCCACGATGTGCAGCTTGTCCACAGCCAGCCGCTTGATGAGCTCACACAGCCGGACGATGAACCGGTCGGCGCGGCCATTTTCGATGATGCTGCCCACGATCTGCCCATAATAAAGGTCCTTGTCGTGGTCCTCAAAGTGGGCATGGAGCAGCTCATCCAGAATATACCCGCAGCTGGACGGCAGGCAGGAGCGAACATGCTGCCGGGTATGCTTGGAGGACACCAACCGGCAGATATCAATGAGCTGAAGCAGGGTCTCCGTGTACCAATGGTCAAGCGCTTCTTCATCCGTACACTCGGCTTTGAGCTGGGGCAGCTTCTCGTTGGGGTAATAGATGAGCGTTGCCAGCTCTGCACGGGTCTGCTCCGGCACACTCTCCCCCAGCACGATATCCACCTTTTCCCGGATGACACCCGAAGCCGAGTTCAGGATGTGGACAAAAGCCTCGTTTTCACCGTGCAGGTCGCTCATAAAATGTTCGGTGCCCTTGGGCAGCTTGAGCAGGGCCTGGGTGCTGATGATCTCACTGGCGGCGGCCGCCTGCGAGGGGTAATCCCGTGCCAGCAGGGAGAGATATTTCAAATGATCCCGGATCTCCTCGTTTTCGGTGCGCATGATATCCTCCGTCCGATATGTAGTATTTTTGCATGATATATAATATTCTATCATAGTATACCACATTCCATGTCATAAATGGTATAATAAACAAGAGTAATTCTGTCAAATCTTTTGCAAAGGACTTGGATATTATGCCCAAAACCATTTCTGTTGCCGTACCGGAAGCCTGTACTCTCTGCCCCAGGCAGTGCAAAGCCAACCGGGCCGCCGGGCAGACGGGCTTCTGCGGGGCGGGCCGCACCCTGAAAGCGGCCCGCGCTGCCCTGCACTTCTGGGAGGAGCCTTGCATCAGCGGCACCCGGGGCAGCGGCACGGTGTTTTTCTCCGGCTGCACCCTCAAGTGCTGCTTCTGCCAGAACTACCCCATCAGCGCCGAGGGACTGGGCAAGGAGATCACCGTGGAGCGCCTGGCCGAGATTTTTCTGGACCTGCAGGCGCAGGGAGCCCACAACATCAACCTTGTCACGCCTGGGCAGTGGCGGCCCTGGATCATCGCCGCCCTCGACCTGGCCCGGGCGCAGGGGCTGCATCTGCCCATCGTCTGCAACACCGGCGGCTACGAGACCGTGGAGAGCGTGCACGCCTGGCGCGGCTTCATCGACATCTGGCTGGCAGACCTGAAATATGTTTCTCCTGCCCTTTCGGCAGAGCTTTCCGCCGCGCCGGACTATTTTGCACAGGCCAGGCCCGCCATTGAAGCCATGATGGCCCAGGCCGGGCACCCCGTTTTTGACAGCGAGGGCATTCTGCAGCGGGGCGTGATCCTGCGCCACCTTGCCCTGCCCGGCCATGTGGACGACAGCTTTGCCGTGCTCGATCAGATGGCGGCTTGGAACAAGGCCGACCCCGGGTGCTTCCTGCCCAGCGTGATGAGCCAGTACACCCCCTTCTATCAGGCGGCAGACCACGGCATCGGGCGGCGCATCACCACCTACGAATACCGCCGGGTGATCAACTACGCCATGGATCTGGGCCTCAGCTCTGGCTATATGCAGCAGAAGAGCAGTGCAAAGGAAGAGTATACGCCCAGCTTTGACCTGACGGGGGTGTGAACCGGTCGAGAGGCTGAACCTCTCAGCCATCGCTATCGCTCGGCAGCTCCCCTAATAGGGGAGCCATTGGCATATCGTCGCGTTTTCGAGGGTTCCGCTTCGCTACGTTCGGCCCTGCTGACGTAATGTTCTGCCTTGCGGCAGATATTGATTGCAGAGCCAGCGGCGAATAAATCGCAAAGAGAGTCTTTTGCCAAGGCCTCCCCTACTAGGGGAGGTGGCATCGAGCGTTAGCGATGATGACGGAGAGGTTTACACCATTCCCCGCCCTTTCGTCAAAACAACCAAAATTTCTTTTTCTTTTTCTCTCGGCCGAAACAGCATTTGCTTGCTATCCGGTGCGCTGTGCGGTATAATGGATACAACAATGTGTTCTCACATGAAATGGATCCCAGAAACAACTTTTTAGGAGGAGCGTTATGGAACACTACAATCCCATCCTCGGCAGCGAGCCCAACGGCCAGAAATTTATCACCTGCGGCGAGATCATGCTCCGTCTGACCCCGCCGAACTACGAAAAGATCCGCATGGCATCCAGCTTTGAAGCCAGCTACGGCGGCAGCGAGGCCAACATTGCACTGGCCCTGGCCAACCTGGGTGTGGACAGCACCTTCTTCAGCGTAGTGCCCAACAACAGCCTGGGCAAGAGCGCGGTGCGCTGGCTGCGCTCCAACGATGTGCATTGCACCCCCATGATCCTGACCGAGCCCAACGAGACCCCCTCCAACCGGCTGGGTACTTATTATCTGGAGACTGGCTACGGCATCCGCGCTTCCAAGGTCATTTATGACCGCAAGCACAGTGCCATTACCGAGTACGATTTCTCCCAGGTCGATCTGGACGCTCTGCTGGACGGTTACGACTGGCTGCACCTGAGCGGCATTACCCCGGCACTTGGCCCCAACTGCCGCGGCCTCATCATCGATATGCTCAAGGTGGCCAAAAAGAAGGGCCTGACCGTCAGCTTTGACGGCAACTTCCGCTCTACCTTGTGGAGCTGGGAGGAAGCCCGCGATTTCTGCACCGAGTGTCTGCCTTACGTTGACGTTCTGCTGGGCATTGAGCCCTACCACCTGTGGAAGGACGACAACGATCACAGCAAGGGCGACTGGAAGGACGGCGTGCCCCTGCAGCCCAGCTATGAGCAGCAGGACGAGATCTTCCAGCATTTCATTGCCCGCTATCCCAACCTCAAGTGCATTGCCCGCCATGTGCGCTATGCCCACAGCGGCAGCGAGAACAGCCTCAAGGCCTTTATGTGGTACGACGGCCACACCTTTGAGAGCAAGCTCTACACCTTTAATATTCTGGATCGCGTGGGCGGCGGCGATGCCTTTGCCAGCGGCCTGATCTACGCTATGCTCCACGACTACCGCGCCATGGACATGATCAACTTTGCCGTGGCAAGCAGCGCCATCAAGCACACCATCCACGGCGATGCCAACATCACCGATGATGTCAGCTCCATCCGCAACCTGATGAACATGAACTACGACATCAAGCGGTAACATATACGCAAAGATCCCCTCCGGTACGCGCACACCGGAGGGGATCTTCTTATTATGCTTCAATCTTACAGAAACACATCCAGCATCTTTTCCAGCGGGGTGCGGGTGTCAAGCTCCAACCCGGCTTTCTGTTTCAGCATCAGGATGCGGCGGACGCTCTCGTTGAGGCGTTCCTCGCTGATGGTTCCATTCTGCACAGCCTCCAGTACACCGTCAAAGGCTTCCGGCAGGTCGGGCGGCATCAGCAGAAGATCAGCCCCGGCGTTCAGCGCCGCTACAGCCGCTTCTGCTGCAGAATAGTGGTCACGAATGGCTTGCATGGACAGCGAATCGGTGCAGATGACCCCTGTAAAGCCCAGCTCCCCCCGCAGACGCTCGGTCAGCATAGTGTAGGAGAGCGACGCAGGCAGGCCGTCCTGCGTTGCATTGGGGGTGGTGATGTGGGCGGTCATTACTACGTCGGCCCCAGCTGCGATTCCAGCCGCAAAAGGCTTCAGTTCCGTCTCCCGCATCTCTGCCCAAGTCTTGGTGCTGCTGGCCGTGCCGTAGTGGCTGTCCTCTGCGGTATCTCCGTGGCCCGGGAAATGCTTGAGTGTGCAGAGTATGCCCGCATCGTGAAACCCTTGTACAGCGGAGGCCACCATCTGTGCCGCCACTGCCGGATCCGACGAAAATGCTCGGTTCCCGATCACGGTATTGGCCGGATTGGTGTTCACATCTGCCACTGGAGCAAAGTCAAGATTCAGGCCGTAGGTTTTGAGGTAGCCTCCGACGATCTGCCCCATGGCACGGGCATTGGCCGGGTCCCCTGTTGTACCTACTGCCTGGGCACTCTGGTATTGGGGCAGATCAAAGCCGGAAGCATTGGCCAACCGGGCCACGCTGCCGCCCTCCTCGTCCACGGCGGTCAACAGACCGGTCCCGGATGCTGCCTGAAAATCTGCCAGAAGCTTTTTCAACTGCTCCGGGCTTTTCACATTCTGCCGAAACACCACAATGCCGCCCACCGGATACTTTTTCAGCCCCTGCCGTTCTGCCCAGGTCAGCCTTGTGCTATCAGACTGTCCACTGGGGTCCAGTGCCTCGACCCGCACCACGAACAGCTGCCCCACCTTTTCCCGCAGAGACATGGCAGCAAGCCGTTCCTCAACCGGGTCAATCTGGGCTGCTGCCGAGGCCGTTCCCATCAGCAGCAGAGCCGCAGACAACAGCACAGCAGCTGCCCGCCGGATGATTTTTCGCACGAGAGACACCTCCTCTTTCTCTCAGTGTAGCACACCCTGCAAAGGTGCACAAGATGCAAAGATCCCCTCCGATACTCACACACCGGAGGGGATTTTCCATATCAGAAATGCATCAGGAAAGGATCATACGGTCGTTGGCGAACTCGCCGCCGGACGCGATCTGGAACTTGGCCAGCAGGTCGGAAACATGCAGGTTCTTCTTCTCTTCCCCGGAGACATCATAGATGATGTGGCCCTCGTGCATCATGATCAGGCGGTTGCCGTACTTGATGGCATCCTTCATGTTGTGGGTGATCATCATGGTGGTCAGGTGGTTTTCCTCCACGATCTTGGCCGAGAGGGTCAGCACCTTGAGCGCCGTCTTGGGGTCCAGAGCGGCGGTGTGCTCATCCAGCAGCAGGAGCTTGGGCTTGTTCATGGTAGCCATGAGCAGGGTCAGTGCCTGACGCTGACCGCCGGACAGCAGGCCCACGCGGGCGGTCAGGCGGTCCTCCAAGCCCAGGTCCAGGCTCTTGAGCAGTTCACGGTAGCGCTCCCGTTCGGCCTTGGTGATGCCGATCCTCAGGCCGCGGCGCTTACCGCGCCGGGCGGCCAGGGCAAGGTTCTCCTCGATCTGCATGGTGGCGGCGGTGCCGGTCATAGGGTCCTGGAATACGCGGCCGATGTAGGCGGCGCGCTGGTGCTCCCCCAGTTTGGTCACGTCGGTGCCGTCAATGATGATCTTGCCGCTGTCCACAGGCCACACACCGGCCACAGCGTTCAGCATGGTGGATTTGCCCGCACCGTTGCCGCCGATGACGGTGACAAAATCACCTTCGTTCAATTTCAGGTTCAGACCGTTCAGGGCCGTTTTCTCGTTGACGGTACCGGCGTTGAAGGTCTTGGAAACATTCTGGATCTCAAGCATTTTTTGCATCCTCCTTCTGTGCCTTCTTTGCCGCAGGCTTTGCGAAATACTTGCTCTTCCAATAGGGCACGGCCAGGAACACGGCCACCACGGAGGCGCTCAGCAGCTTGAGCAGGTTTGCATCAAAGCCGAGGGTCAGCACCAGCTGGATGACGATGTAGTAGATGATAGCACCCAGCGAGACGGACACCAGCTTGAGGGCAAAATTGTGGAAGATGCGGCTGAACAGGGCCTCGCCGATGATGACAGCGGCCAGGCCGATGACGATGGCACCACGGCCCATACTGACATCGGCAAAGCCCTGATACTGGCTCAGCAATGCGCCGGACAGGGCCACCAGACCGTTGGAGACCGCCAGACCCAGCACTACATTGAAGCTGGTGTTGATGCCCTGGGCACGGCTCATGGCAGGGTTGGAACCGGTGGCGCGGATGCCGCAGCCCAGCTCGGTGCCAAAGAACCAATACAGCACACCGACGACCACAGCGCTGACCAGAATGACCATGATGATGGGGTTGTGCAGGGCAAGCTCCTTGACCCAGCGCAGGGAGATCAGCAGGTCGTACTTGTCCACGTTGATGGACTGGTTGGCCTTGCCCATGATCTTCAGGTTGATGGAGTAGAGGGCCAGCTGGGTCAGAATACCAGCCAGAATGGCCGGGATGCCCATAAAGGTGTGGAGCAGACCGGTGACAAGGCCGGTGGCCAGACCGGCCAGCAGGGCGATGAAGAGCGCTGCCCAGACGTTCATGCCGGAGAGCAGGCACATAACGCAGACCGCGCCGCCGGTGCCAAAGGAACCGTCTACGGTCAGGTCAGCCACATCCAGGATGCGGTAGGTCAGGTACACACCAATGGCCATGATGCCCCAGATGAGGCCCTGCGCACAGGCACCGGGCAAGGCACCGGGCAGGTTGGCAAGTCTTGCAAGAATATCCAAAACGTTTTCCTCCTGTAACTACACTTTTTTCTGATACGGGAAAGCGGAGAAGAGCAAAAATTCGCTCTTCTCCGCTGATTTTATTGTAAAGTCTCTTCGTTACTGCAGCATGGACCCAGCGCCCCTATCAGGGGAGCTTTCTGCAAAGCAGACAGAGCGCCTGTTATTCCTCAATGGCCTCGTAACCCTCGGGAACGGTCATGCCCAGATCATCGCAGATGGTCTTGTTGTACTTCTTGGTCACGTTGGTGTACTCAACGGGCATGGTGGAGATATCGGCCTCACCGGTCAGGACCTTGGCAGCCATCTCACCGGTGGTGTAGCCCAGATCGTAGTAGCTGATGGACAGGGTCGCCACGCCGCAGCCGGAGCAGATGCCCTCCTCACCGGCGAACACGGGCTTCTTGGCCGGGCGGCAGATGCCGTCGATGATGCCGGTGTTGGCGGCGCAGGTGTTGTCGGTGGGGACATACACTGCGTCATTCTCGTCGGCAGCCTTCTGGCAGACCGAAGCCAGATCGTTGGAATCAGAGAAAGCGTACTGGGTGGCGGTAACGCCCTTGGCCTCAAGGTACTTCTGGACCTCGTCTACCTGATACTGGCTGTTTGCCTCGGCAGAGCAGTAGAGCAGGCCCACCTTGGTGGCCTCGGGCAGCCACTCGGTGATCATATCCGCCTGCTGATCCAGCGGAGCCAGATCAGAGGTGCCGGAGACATTGCCGCCCACGGTGCCATCGAAATCGGTCAGGCCCAGAGCAACACCGTACTCGGTGACGGAGGTGCCCAGAATGGGGATGCTGTCGGTGGCAGCCTGTGCAGCCTGCAGGGCGGGGGTAGCGTTTGCCATGATCAGGTCAACGCCTGCGGAAACAAAGCCGTTGGCGATGGTGGCGCAGGTTGCGGAATCGTTCTGAGCGTTCTGGAAGTCAAAGGTGACATTCTCGCCGAACTGTGCGGTCAGGGCATCCTCAAAGCCCTGGGTGGCGGCATCCAGAGCGGCGTGCTCCACCAGCTGGCAGATGCCAACGGTATACTTCTGGCCGTCAGCCGCTGCGGAAGAAGCCGCAGCAGAGGAAGCGGTGGAAGAAGCAGCCGTGGAGCTGGAGGAACCGCCGCAGGCAGTCAGGGCAGCAGCTGCGCCGCAGACAGCGGCGGCAGACAGGAACGAACGACGAGAAATTTTACACATGATATTACTCCCTCAATTCTACTTTCGCGGCAGCAGGACACCGCATGAAAGTCAGTATTCAAGCGGCCTGTCGCATCGCGCCGCCGCTTTACACTCGTGAAGTATATCACACTTTCCGCTCTAAAACAACCGGGGAACAGCCCGAATTATCAATCAAAGTAATTTTATCTATCACTTTTTTAGATGGTTCTGTGCCGCATCTGCATTCCTTCGAGCTTTTTCAGCTCACCGTCCAGCCAGAGCAGATTTTCTTCCAGCTGGGGGCGGTACTCTTTTGCAAAGTCGTACCGGTAATACAGCGCCTGCCACAGCTTTTCCTGCATCCGCCGGGCAAACACCGGCTCAAACAGAGCGTCCAGCCGCTCCACGGTATCCTCCAACTCCATGCACACCTGCGCCCAGCGCACATCGGTGGCCTCCCGGGCGGGCACATCGTACCGGGCCAGATAATCCCCCACCCTTGCCGCAATGACCTGCCCGCCGCACTGGGTGGGCTGCAAAAAGTAGGATACCTGCCCGTCCTTCGTGATTTCCTGCGCCAGCGGGTAAAGGGCGCAGACCAGCGGCTCGGCATCGTGGATGGCGCAGTGGTTCCCGGTGAGGAAGGGGCAGTTGCCGCGCTCCTCCTTCAGCGGGGCCAGCCGCAGCACCGGCAGGTGGCTGACCCGCCCGATGCTCCCCCGACAGAACGCCCGGGCCACGGTGCGGGGCGGCAGGCGCAGGCGGGCCGCAATGCGCCACAGGTCAAAGCCCGACAGCACGATATCCTCCCGCCCCCGGCAGCAGCCGCCGCAGCCCGCGCAGGCAAACGAAAACGCCTCGTCCCGGGCAAGCAGGGGCGCGGTGCGGGTAAAATCGGTGCGGCCGCAGAGATCGACCTGTGAATCCTTGAGCATGATGGTTCTCCTGTTCTGTGAATGGTTTTGTTCCATTGTACCACAAAGCCGGGCACAGAAAAAGGGAGCGCATCCGCTCCCCTGTTCAGGACCCCCGGCTCACACGGCGGTAGACCGTTACAGCATCCTCGATGTGGTAGGGCGCGGTGCTGTGGTCTCCCCCTGCCCCGGCCGTGACCAGAATGTATTCCCTGTCCTTCACCTCAGCCAGACTGGCAAGGCAGAGCCCTGCCTCCCCGGTGTAGCCGGTCTTACCGCCCAGAATCCGGCCACGGTGCAGCTCTGTGCCGTCCAGCTGGCTCAGCAGGGTGCTGTGCATCGTGAACCCCTGCGGGTGGCAGTTGGTGGCCGGAACGGTATACCGCTCCGTGGTAAACAGCTTGCGGAAGGTCTCGTTCTGCAGGGCTGCTTCCGTTAGCCGGGCCATGTCCCGCACGGTGGAAACATGTTCCGGGTCGTGCAGACCGGTGGGGTTGCAGAAATGCGTGGCGGTCATCCCCAGCTCTGCCGCTTTCTGGTTCATCCGGGCCACAAAGGCTTCCTCGCTGCCGCTCACCTCCCGGGCCAGTGCTTCGCAGCACTCGGCCCCCGAGGGCAGCATGGCTCCGTACAGCAGATCCCGCACCGTGGCCGTTTCCCCGGCCTGAAACCCCGCCAGCGAGGCATTCTGGGCCTGCAGAGCCGGAAAGATCTCCTCGGGCAGGGTCACGGGCGTGTCGAGGTCCGGGTTTGCTTCTATGGCCAGCAACGCCGTCATCATCTTGGTCATGGAAGCCGGATAGATCGTGCTGTCGGCATCCTTTTCGGCCAACACCTCTCCGCTGTCGGCCCGCAGTAAAATGGCATGGGGACTGTTCAGCCCATCCAGCGTGACCCGCCGGGGCCACAGCAGCAGAAGCAGGGTCGCCAGCACCAGCAGCCAGAACAGCCGCCGGAAGGCTCTGCGCCGGTGCTTCCGGCGGTGCGGTGTAGTTTTCATTCTCGTTCTCATCCTTTTTTGCAAAATCAAAAGCGCTTTCATCCCTTAATACGGGACGAGAGCGCCTTTTTCTGCAAAAAGTGGGGCCGCCCCACAAAAATTTGTGCAGCGACCCCAAGCCAGTTTAATATTTTACCTTTTTACGTCATCTACAAGAACGTGTTCAGTGCTGTGCCTTATGGAACATGCTCTTGCGCTTACGTTCCAGCAGATAACCGGCAGCCAGCAGGACACCGCCTGCACGCACCAGAACATCTGCCATCCAGTTGGTGGTACCGGTCTGGATCAGCTTGCCGCTCTCCGGGCGGGCATCCTGTACCGGCGGGTTCACGGGGGTCTCCGGGGCGGGCGTGGTCTTAGCGACTGCCTGCTCCACGGCGGGAGTGGTGGGCCGTGCATCCTGCACTGCCGGGGTAGTCGGCGTAGTGGGAGCCGGAGGAGTCGGATCGGAGCCCTCAGGCGTTTCCGGTTCCGGGTTCGTGGGGATCACAGGGTCGGTCACTTCCCGCAGAGCGCCGTAAATGGTCACGGTATACTGTGTGGAGTCGGTGCCATCGATGGTTTCTCCGGTGACCTTCACGTTGGAATCCGGGCCAAAGGCATCCAGCACACCCGCTGCTGCGGTGGTGTTGGGGTTGTTCTGGCTCTCATAGCCCCAGACGATGGTATAGGTCTTGCCCTCATACTCATACTCGGTGCCATAGACCATATCATAAGCGCTGGGAGCACCCTCTGCCTGTTTTTCGTAGTTGCCCCAGATGAGCTTGGTGTTGCCCTCTGCATCGGTGGTCTTGGTGAAGTTCAGGCTCTTACCGTTCACCACCATATCCCGCAGAATAACGACCTGATCGCCATTCTCAGCGGTCTGGTAGGCAGTGTCGAAATTGTATCCGGCCTGCTTCAGCTCTTCCAGCGCCTTGCCGATGATCTCCGGGTCGTGGGAACCGTCCACATCCAGCATATAGTTCAGTGCGGCGGCGGGCACCCACACGGAGAGATACTGCTTCCCGGTCTCCTTGTTCAGGTCAGAGAGGTAGGTGTAGGTCTGACCTTTATAGGAAAGGGCATCGAAGTTTGCGTGGGCATCATCCTTGGTCAGCAGGAAATTGGTCAGCTTGTCGCCCTGCTCGTTCTCCGGCCACAGGGTGTTGTCGGCCTTGTAATCATAGGTCAGCGTACCGCCGGTAACGATGAGCTTCTGGCCCACAGTTGGTATCTTTTTTATCGAGGGGTTAAGGGTAATCGTTGTTGCTTCCACATGGGAATTGTTTTTGATGTGGATGGTGCTGTTATCACCGTAAGCAAACAGTCCTGCCTTGTCGTATTTTCCCCTCACAAGAACAGTACCATTATCCACGACCAGTTTAGCATTCTTGCCCAGACCAACTGCCGTATAGGAATTCTCCATATCGGAAATTAGCTGTCCATTGTCATCAACCAGAATTTCATGTCCCCGGGCAGAGGTTGCCTGAATCCCCCAGTTACCCCGCGTACCGCCTGTCAGATGATATCGGCTGTTTCCGGTCACACGCAGTTTCAGGCCTTTACCATCACTGCCGCCCAGAGCATACATTGCCTGATGGGTGTTCTTGGAGGTCACAACGCTGTTGTTTGCGATTTCAACCTTCTGGAAACCGGCGTAAATTCCACGGTTTGCATCGATATCCACCGTGCTGTCGTTCACCGTCAGATTGCCGGTCCCGCCACGCTCATTATAAATGCCCCAGGTTCCCGCATCCGGGTTTTCAGAAGTAACTTTGATTTCGGCCTCTGTGCCATTTTTAAAGGTGATATTACTGTCACCGTGGGCGGCAATGCCATAGCCTGCGGCATTCGGGGTTTCCGGGGTAATATTGATATCGACTTCTGCATTGTCGAACGTGATATCCCCGGCAGATTTGAGTACATTTCCCTCTTTATCTTTTCCGGCACCTTCATAGTCAATGCCGAAGCTGCTGCCAGCAATATTCAGCGCGCTATCCTCCACAGTCAGGCTTGCATCCGAACCTTGGTGGCCGTAAATACCGGTTGTAGCATCACTGATCTCCAGCGTACTGCCATCCTCGACTGTGATATCATCCCAGCTGGCAATGCCAATACCGGTATGCGACGCTTGCTTTGCATTGTCCTCCACACCGTCTATCTTTAAGGAAGAGTCGCCGGAGATGGTCAAATCACCATGCTGGGTCACACCACGGCCAGCCTGCGTAGAACCAGAGGTTTTTGTTTCCTCAATGGTCACGTCCGCTCCGTCTGTGATTTCCACGTCCGAGCCATCTGCCATTACCAGACCGCCTGTGGTATCACTGATGGTCAGCGAACCGCCCGCAGAGCTTTCCGTTTCTTCTGTGTCTGTTTCCGCAGTTTCGGTCTTTTCTACACCGCCGCTGATGGTCAGCTTGGTATTTGCACCCTCATTGGCATCCGAGCTATCGCTTGCGCCTTCGCCGCCCACACGGATGCCCTCAATATTGACGTTATCCTCAGAGATATCGTGTTCTCCGTCCTTGGTCACTTTGTCGATTGCTTCAGAACCATCAATAGTATTATCCCCTTTAAGGGTGATATCCACGTCGGAATTATCCCGTGCGTTGATGCCCGCTGTGGCATTTTCCGTCAGATTGATTTCGGTATTATCCAGCGTCAGGTCAACGTTGGTTTCCTTGTTTTCATCTTCGCCTTCCAGATTCACACCGATATCAATGCCGTTGCCGCCGGTGGTCAGGTTGGAATCCCTGACTGTCAGGTCAACATCTGCACCCTCGCCCACCTTGATGATGGTTTTATCTTCTTTGGTATCTGCGGGCACTTCAGTCGGGGTGCTGGTGGTATCCACATTCACACCGTCAACCACGATGGTTGCATCTTTCACATCTTCTTTGACCGTGATGGTGTTTGTGGTTGTGGTCTCAGACGTGGAACTGTTCTTTGTGTTGTCGGCAGAAGAATCTGTGGTATGATCCGTAGGTGTGGGTACCTCTGTACCATTGTTGGAGTTATCAGTGGTTGACGGGACTTCTTCCTTTGGCGCGTTGCCGTCCTTGACGTAGATCGTACCTTTATCCGCTTTATCCTCGTTGACGTAGGTGCGGTGCTCCTCACTGCCGTCCTCACCCTGATAACTATACGCGCCGCGAGTGTCATCCTTGTCAACAGTTACACTGCCATCGCCCAGATAATACGTCACCGCAGAAGCGCTGGGGCCAACCGCGCTCACTGCAACCGCGGTGGCCAGCGACATTGCTGCCAACTTGAATTTCTTGTTTGTCATTTTTCTTCTGCTCCTTTCCAGTTCATGCTCACATGATCGAAAAGTGGTGGTTAAGCAGCAGACCAATCCTTTGTCAGTCATACATACTCCCAGTTTCTCCACGAAAAGCACCCAGACAAAAAGAAAAAAGCGCCGCACCAGCCAAATGGCTGGTACAACGCTTTGCGTTTTGTACTTTAGGGGTGCTCGCCCT
>PPYF01103670.1_pt1 | contig 13408 bp, 17 predicted proteins | sample 1559871 | NCBI WGS metagenome assembly PPYF01 (sample SAMN08240021, study PRJNA423297) | Human gut metagenome, whole genome shotgun sequencing project. | reverse complement strand
GTAAAAAATTTTGCGTTCTGCCCAGGACAGGTGCGTCAGGCCGTGGCAGTGATGCCCCTTGCGGCGAAGGTTCTCAAACAGGTGATGGTGAATACCGGAGGGAACAAAGAGCAGGTCCCCGCAAAACGTCAAAACCGCGGCTCCCGAAACTCAACAGATGATGGGGGCTGAAAACATCAACAGAAGGAGACACATCATGGCAGTTCGTGGCATTAACAAGGTCATTCTCGTGGGACGTCTGGGAAAAGATCCGGATGTCCGTTACATCCTAACGGTATCACCCGTTACGTCACCGAAATTCTTGTTAAGACCACGGGCACCATGCAGATGCTGGGACGTGCCGCAGGTACTCAGACTCAGCCGGAAGAGACGCAACAGTTCAGCGGTCAGCCTCAGCCGGAATCACAGCCGGAACCGAAAAAAGGAGGCGCGAAAACGAAAGGCCGTGGACGTAAGGCCGCGCAGCCCGAGCCTCAGCAGCCGTCTGAACCCGCGTATGACTTCGATGACGACATTCCGTTCTAACGACTGACAGTGACAACCGCCCCGTCCAGTGCGGGGCATCACCGGAGAGATGAGGATGAGCGAATATTTCAGAATATTTCAGGGGCTGCCTGACGGCTCCTTTACCCGCGAACAGGCTGAAGCCGTTGCCGCACAGTACCGGAATGTCTTTATCGAGGATGATCAGGGAACGCATTTTCGCCTGGTTGTCCGTCAGGATAGCACGTTGATCTGGCGCTCCTGGAATTTTGAGGACTGTGCCGGGTACTGGATGAACCGGTACATCAGGAATTTCGGGATTCTTAAGTAAGAGAGGTGCCGGACGCGCGAACGTCCGGCAGGACATAAGCAATTATAAGGGGATGATTATGCCTGTAACGAAGTGTGAACCAGAAACCACCCGCAAAGCAAGCCGTAAATATGCAAAAACGCAGGAAACAGTCCTGTCTGCCCTGCTGGCGCAGACGGAGGAAGTGAGCGTGCCGCTGGCCTCACTGATTAAATCACCACTGAATGTGCGCACGGTGCCGTATTCTGCGGAGTCTGTCAGCGAACTGGCGGACTCCATTAAAGGTGTCGGCCTGTTACAGAATCTGGTTGTTCCCTGCCGAACAGATTGCCGGATTCCGTGCAATGGCGCAGGAAGGCAAAACGCCAGCACAAATCGGTGATTTGCTGGGCTATTCACCCCGCCACGTTCAGCGAATGCTGAAACTGGCAGACCTTGGACCCGTCATCCTTGATGCGCTGGCAGAAGACCGCATCACCACAGAACACTGTCAGGCGCTGGCGCTGGAGAACGACACCGCGCGTCAGGTGCAGGTGTTTGAAGCCGCCTGCCAGTCAGGATGGGGCGGTAAACCGGATGTGCGGGTTATCCGCAACCTGATTACCGAAAGTGAAGTGGTGGTGGCGGGGAACAGTAAATTCCGCTTCGTGGGGGCTGATGCCTTCTCGCCAGACGAACTGCGCACCGATTTGTTCAGTGATGACGGGGACGGTTATGTCGACCGCGTGGCGCTCGATGCTGCTCTGCTGGAAAAACTCCAGGCTGTTGCAGAGTACCTTCGGGAAGCCGAAGGCTGGGAGTGGTGCGCCGGACGCATGGAGCCTGTCGGTGAGTGCCGTGAGGATGCCGGAACATACCGCTGTCTGCCGGAGCCGGAAGCGGTGCTGACGGAGGCGGAAGAAGAACGCCTGAACGAACTGATGACGCGTTACGACGCGCTGGAAAATCAGTGTGAGGAATCCGACCTGCTGGAAGCAGAAATGAAGCTGATGCGCTGCATGGCGAAGGTCAGAGCGTGGACGCCGGAGATGCGTGCCGGAAGCGGTGTGGTGGTGTCCTGGCGTTATGGCAACGTATGTGTCCAGCGTGGTGTGCAGTTGCGCAGTGAAGATGACACGACTGACGACGCTGACCGCACGGAACAGGTGCAGGAGAAAGCGTCAGTGGAGGAAATCAGCCTGCCGTTGCTGACGAAAATGTCCTCAGAGCGCACGCTGGCAGTCCAGGCGGCACTCATGCAGCAGCCGGACAAATCTCTGGCACTGCTGGCATGGACGCTCTGCCTGAATGTGTTTGACAGCGGAGCGTACAGTAAACCAGCACAAATCAGCCTGGAATGTAAACATTATTCGCTGACCAGCGATGCGCCGTCAGGGAAGGAAGGTGCCGCATTCCTGGCGCTGATGGCAGAAAAAGCCCGTCTTGCGGCCCTGTTACCGGAGGGATGGTCACGGGACATGACGACGTTCCTGTCACTCAGTCAGGAGGAGCTGTTATCCCTGCTCAGTTTCTGCACCGCATGCAGCCTTAACGGTGTCCAGACCCGCGAGTGTGGTCGCACGTCACGCAGTCCGCTTGACTCGCTGGAGAGCGCCATCGGTTTTCACATGCGCGACTGGTGGCAGCCGACGAAAGCAAACTTCTTCGGACACCTGAAAAAGCCGCAGATTATCGCAGCCCTGAATGACGCCGGACTGTCCGGTGCCGCACGGGACGCAGAGAAGATGAAGAAAGGCGATGCCGCTGAACATGCAGAGTTCCATATGAAAGACAACCGCTGGGTGCCTGGCTGGATGTGTACACCACGTCCACAGGCAGAGACGGAAACCACGGAGTACTGTGACGACCAGGCAGAAGCCGCCTGACCGCCAGTCATAAATCATTTATCACGCCGCCCCGCCGGAGACGGGGCGGCAGCAAGGGAGATACCGTGATGAAAACTGAACTGACCCTGAATGTATTACAGACCATGAACGCACAGGAATATGAAGATATCCGGGCTGCCGGAAGTGATGATGGTTCAGGTACAGCGGCGGTTTGCACCGGAAGCCGTCAGCCATTCACTGGCACTGGCGGCGTCACTGGATACGCAGGGGTACAGCGTTAACGACATCATCCATATCCTGATGGCGGAAGGGGGGCAGGCATGAGCGCACATTCACAGGCACTGGTTCCCCTCAGCGCAGAGCAACAGGCCGCATGGCGGGCGGTGGCGGAGACGGAAAAACGCCGCCATCAGGGAAACTTGCTGGCGGAATATCCGTATGCGGCTTGTTCCCGTCGGTGCGGTTTCGTGTCAGGGAACGCAGTCGCCATAAATCCGCGCTGGTCATGCAGAAGTACAGCCGTCAGCAGGCACGGGAGGCAGAGCAGAAAGCCCGTGCGTACCAGGCGCTGGTCGCCCAGGCGGAAATCGAACTGGCGTTCCATTCACCGGAAACAGTCGGAAGCTGGCATGCCCGCTGGAGTGACCGGGTGGCAGAGCATGACCTGGAAACCCTGTTCTGGCAGTGGGGTGAGCGTTTTCCGTCACTGGCTGGAATGGAACGCTGGCAGTGGCAGGATATGCCGTTCTGGCAGGTCATCGCGGAAGCCAGTCTTGCCGCAAGAGAGGCTGGCCACTCTGTCCGTGAGATGGAGCGGTGGATGGTGCCGAACAAACTCCGGGAGGCAGCGTGATGCAGAATGTCAGACACCCGAAAACACACAGGGACTGTGTGAACTGGCCTGCCGTTTTTTCCGCAACAACGGCTTTAAGGTGGTGTTCAGTGACCGCTTTCACGTATGAACATCCTGATGCCCTGGGCTTTCGTAACGGAGCGTCATGCCTCATTGAGGTGAAGTGCTCACGGTCTGATTTCCTGGCTGCCCGGAAAAGGGTATGGGAGGCTGGCGTTTTTATTTCTGCGAGCCGGGTGTGATGACCGTGGACGATTTATCAGCGGGCTGGGGGCTGCTGGATACATGGCTGGCCCGGAAATCATCGGTGGGTAGCTACGGTTGCGAAACCGTTCAGGGCGAACAAACAGGCTGACTGCGATTATCTGTTCAGTGCACTACGTCGGCTGGAAATCCTGGGCGTGACGGAGAACGGTACAGACACTGACAGGGTGGCAGTATGAAGTGGCGTTATTCCCTGTGCTGGAGATTACCCTTAGCAACAAGAGTGGCCATATACAGTGCGGTTCGCGCACCAATTCTTCCGCTAAATATGGTTCTTCGCCCGCGCATCGTTCCGGAATCACGGTTAACAGGAGCCACACCAACGAGCGCGCTGATCTCTCTGCGCGTGAGATTGCCTGGCTCTGGAACTTCTGCGAGCAGGCAGGCGGTCGTTCTAATACCAACACCTTTGAAAGTGTTGAGTCTGTCAGCAAGCTCTTTGAAGTGGTTTTGAACGTGTTTACTCATCTCAGTATCGACTCTGGCAAGCTCATCGTCGAGAGCTTTTATGATAATGTCGATGCTCTTTCTGCTTTGAGGGGGGCCGGGTGAAGCCTGTTTCGCTCAGCTACATGCATGGCTATCAACTGGCGAAGTCGAACTACTATTGCAGTGAGAACTTGTCGTTCAGCATTCTGAATGGGGTGAATGAAGCGCTCTCTATCCGGATGCTTGTTGATCACCTCAGCCATTTGAGCAAGAACCCTGGCATCAATGTGATCGGTTTTGGCCAGATACACCATAGCGCGAGCAAAATCACGTGCTTGCCTTGGGTTGATCGCCGTTATATCAAAACCCGCAGCCTGAAGCGAGCAAGCTATTGCTGCTTCAGGGCCACCAGTAGCCTCTATAAGCACAAGAGAGATACGACACTCTTTGTGTTTATTGATGAGCTCATCAAAACCATCGGAATCATTACCGGGTGTGAACTGTTCAATTTCAGCGGTAGCAGCGATATCAAGAGTTGCTTTAGAAACATCAATGCCCACGCAGAGTGGATTTGGTAGCCTCATTATTACCCATCCTTGCAAATACGTTATGGAAAATACGGATAACTGCTGTTGTATAAGAAACTGTCTTTGTGTGAGATGTTTTCTGTGTTCCTGGCGGACCCCATATATAACTCTCAGATTAGAAATAGGAAAGAGAAATGCTCGCCTAAAAAAGCTCATTTATTATGAGCTTTTGGTGTATTTTAGAATCACAAATCATAAGACTATTCTTGTTTTTGCTCCTCATCTTACCTGATATTGATAATTATTATTAATGCTGTGTTTTAATACTACCTTTTAAGTATCAACATGATTAAAATCATCATAACCACAAATTTCGATAACGAATATATAAATTTCAGGTATCACAAATAATGATAATGGCTATTTTTACCACAAGAAAAATTTGAATTAAAAATCAAAAAAAACAACTTAATTTTGTAGCGTGGGTTGTGTGTGGAGTTTTATTCTTTTTGTTGTGTTATTTTTAGTGTTTTGCACTAAAACATGCTTAAATTTTATAGTTTTATCACTAAAGTTGTTTGTTTTGTCTGTTTTTGAGGTTTGTTACGATAAAAAAACAAAAGGGCATTTTAGATAATGCCCATTGTTTATAATTAGAGGAGGGTGCGTGCAAGAAAATAATAATCATTGTTTGAAAATTGACAAAAATCCCGTTCTATCAAAAAGAAATGCTTTTTTTTCTGTCGATGGCATGAGTGACGATGAGTTCTGGTGTATTATCGAGCTATGTACTGTTCGTAGTGATAAAGTTATAAAAGCCTTGTATGAATATATGGTTTTAAAACATTCAAGAAGCATTTCCTGTAATAATAACGGGGTCGGTAATGGTTATTTTGGTAGTTGTCTGGCAAGAATCGAACACGTTATTCGAGTTGTAAGTAAATTAATTGCCTACTACCAGGCACGTGTTAACCAATAACAAGTTAAAAAATTACTGCTATTGGCTTTTTATGCATGAACAATAAACAAGGTTGTGTTTATTTTCATTTTATGACTAAGGAGTATTTTTAAATGAAAAAACTTTTTCCTGTTATTGCGTTAGCGTTAACAAGTTCTATCGTTAATGCTGCTCAGCAGAGCGAAGTCCATTTTTTTGGTAATGTTTCATCCGTAACCTGCGATGTTGCTGTAAGTAACGGCGGTAGCATGACTGATGTGATTCAACTGGGTACTGTAGCTCCAAATACAGAAAGCCAGACACCAACGGTATTCTCATTTAAGCCTGTTAATCCAACACAGTGCGGTAATCTAACAGGTAAAATTGCAACCATAACATGGTACGGTAGCTTTGGTTCTGAAGGTCTGAAAAACAGTACAGGTACGGCTACCGATGCAGTCGTAAAACTAACAGCAACTAATGCACAAAACGCTGCTTCCAATCTGGTGACAGCATCTAATACCAGCATCACATTTGACGCAGGTAAGGCTAATACAGAAGGATTTAAATTCCAGGCAACATTGAAAGGTGGAACGACTCCTGGTGATTACCAGGGGGTTGCTGCTTACGCAATTACATATAACTAATCTCACAAATACCACTGATGCTATTTCATTAGTGGTATTGAAAGTGTCATAAATAGATAACAAATGTATGCTGATGAAGGATTATATGAATTTATCGCTACCAAAGATTTCTTTGTTGGCGATGAGTATTTATACACATCTCGGATACGCTACGGACTTAAATCTGGATTTTATCCAGGGGACGAGTATAATCCCTTCGATTCTAAAATATGATTATGCTTATCCTCAGGGGCAATACAGTGTAGATGTTTTTGTTAACAATGAAAAAACCGGTACGGCTGAGTTAAACATTTCGCAGGAAGATGAAAAAAATAATATGCTCTGCTTTTCTCCGAAGTGGATAAACAGCGCAGATATAATGTTGGACACCAATAAATATGATGATGTTTATAACAGAGAAAAAAATTGTTATGAACTGGCTAAAAAAAATCATACACGAGTATTTTTTGATTACAGTGCACAAAAACTGTTTTTTGATATACCTCAGGCTTATTTGCTTAGTAAAAGTGACCCATCACGATGGGATTATGGTGTTACCGGTGGACGTTTGAAGTATTATGCTAACTTCAATAAAACAACAAATGGCAGATTAGATGCTTTCGGAAATTTTGAACTTGGTTTCAATGTCGGGCGATGGGTATTATCCAGTAATATTAATGTATCCCACTCAGGAGGAGAAACAGAATTCACCTCCAGCGATATGACATTGTCCACAGCAATCAGTCAAATTCAGGGGGATTTATTACTGGGGAAATCGCAAACTCAGACAGAGTTATTTTCTGACTTTAATTTTTATGGTGTATCAGTTCGTTCTAACAGTAACATGCGTCCGTGGGAGACTCGCGGATATGCACCAGATATTTCGGGGATCGCTTCAGGCCCGTCACGGATAACCGTGGCCCAAAACGGCTATACGATTTATTCCCGCATAGTTCCGGCAGGTCCTTATCGTCTTGATGATCTTCGACCAACCGGAAATGGCGATCTGGTTGTAACGCTAGAGGATGATAACGGGCATAAGACGGTTCAGATTTATCCGGTCACTACTCTGCCGACTTTGTTAAGGCCTGGTGATTTCCAGTATGACTTTGCCATGGGTAAGAAAAATCAAAGTAATGAACTGAATAAAACGTTCTCTTCGGATACAGGTCTCTTCTGGCTGGGCAGTGTTGACTATGGTTTTTCCAGCGCAACACTCAATTCAGCAATGCTGTTAAACAATCGCTATCAGTCAGCAGGGATTGGGGTAACTAAACCGTTTGGTGAGCTGGGGGTTTTATCCCTGAGTGCCCAGACAGCTAAAGCTCACTATAACAATGGTGATGAAAAAAAAGGCCAAAATGTCAGTATCAAGTATGCCAAGAACTTTACAGACAGAACAGATCTACAGCTTATGACATATCGTTATCAGGACAAAGGATATGTGGATTATGCAGAATTTGATCCCCATAGATCTTTTATTCATGGTAATCAGAAATCACGGTATGAGGCTCGTTTGTCTCATCGATTTGATACAACTTATCTGAGTGGAGCATGGTGGCACCAGAATTACTGGAACAGAGACGGGAGTGATACCGGGGCGACTTTATCGCTAAGCACTTCAGCTTTTAATTCTGTATCCGTGTTCCTGAGCGGTTCATATAACCGTTACGCAAATACCGGCAAAGCGGATTATTCAGCGTCGGTGAGTGTCAGCATACCTTTTGACTTCAGAGGGGTACAGCATTACTCCAGTAACAGTGTGGGATATAACCGGAGCAGCGGTTCAACATTCAATACAAACATTTCTGCTTCAGTGAATGATCGCGTTAACTATAACCTCAATGCGGATCTCAGTTCTCGTGGTCAGCGGGGGGCATCGGCATTGGCCAGCTATGCTTTTGACGCTGTTCAGACAAATATTGGAGTATCGCAGACACATTCGCGCCAGGGTGAAGGACAGACCACTTTCTCTGGGGGAGTCTCAGGTTCTGTATTAGGAACCAGCGAAACCGGACCACTCTTCACAAAAGAGTCTTCTGATACTATCGCTATTATCAGCGTACCTGGTATCAGTGGAATTAAGTTCAACAACTCCATGCCCACTGACCGAAATGGTAACACTGTGGTGTGGTTGTCCGAGTACGCAGAAAACAGCATTAACATTAACATGGAAAACGTCCCTGACGACATGGATTTCAGTACGACATCTTACAAAGTTGTCCCGACAGAAAAAGCAATGGTTTACCGAAAATTTGGTTTTGAGAACGTACTGCGTTACATCCTGCGAGTGAAGGATAAACAAGGAAAATACCTGACAGGTGGTGAGGTCACCACAGATCAGGGATTGAATGCCGGGTTTATATCCACAAATGGTGTCCTGCTTATGAATGTGCTGGCTGAACCAGAAAAGATCCGCATTGATATGGGGAATGGAATGCAGTGTCATTTTTCCATGAAAGGTTTACAAGCTAACACCAATAAAGTTCAGGAGATTCGTTGTGAATAAAGTAGCTAAAACAGCGATTGCAGCTGTACTCTCATTCGTATTCTGTAGCCAGGCTATGGCAGCATTTGTACTGAATGGAACGCGTTTCATTTATGACGAAAATAAAAAAAACATCACCTTTGAAGTCACCAACAATGCCAGTCAGACGTATGGTGGGCAGGTATGGGTGGATAATACCAGTGAGGGAAATAGTATCTATATGGTTCCTCAACCTCCTTTTTTTAAAGTAGGTGCAAAACAAAAACAGATTATCCGCATAATGAAAACAGATTCTTCATTGCCTGTAGAACGTGAATCGTTATTCTGGTTGAATGTACAGGAAGTACCACCAAAACCAGATATTAAAGAAGGCAGTGTGCTGGCAATTGCAATGAACTCCAGAGTGAAATTAATTTATCGTCCATCCAACATTAAGGACGGTAGAGAAAATGCCGAGAAGAAACTAACCATGGAGCAAAAGGGGGGGATAACCTGGATTAAAAACCCCACGCCCTACTATATGGCAATTGTCGGTGTACAAACTAATGGCAAGGAGTTGAAACTCAACGATCAGGTTACAAAAGAGTTAACTCAGCTGGCACCCTTTAGCAGTGTATCTCTGGGGGTTAGCGTTCGTGGGAATTTAAAAGTTGCTGCGATAAATGACTGGGGGGGAGTACAGAATTATGAAATTCATTAATTCTATACTTATTTCAGTATTGACTGTAAGCATTATAGGACTATCTGTAAACGCCTGGAGTGCGGACACAAAAACGGTAACTTTTAACATCAAAGCGAGATTTACTGCGCCGAGTTGTGATCTGTCGTATGCGCAGCATGCCGCAGTACAGTTGGGCATCCTGACCCCCGGGACAGCAACAAAACATACGCCGTTAACATTTAAGTGGACTTGCGCAAATAATATTCCTGTAAAAACTGCTCTTACGGGAAGGGTTAGCCAGGGGCAACTGGAGAGCGATCAGGCCAAAGTTCAGATGGTGAACACGAGGGATAATTTTAAGCCAAACGGAACATTTTTATGGTTGGAGCACAACGGTACTCCAATTAAACTGACGGGGAAGGATGCATTCTGCAGCGACAGTACAGCTACTACAGGTGAGCGCCTGTGTGTCATTACACCAGTAACGGAAGTCCATAACACAGATCAGTTTGGTCCAGTTAAAGCTACTGTTACATTCGAGGTTATATATCCATAACTCAATCTTATGATTGGTAAGATGCCATAAAAATGAACTTTGCATTACTAGTTCAGGTGTTTATCACCACTAAAAGCCATTGATGAGTGCGATATATCTTCATTAATAAAAAATTAACAACAGGATTAAAAATGTTTGGTTACTTTATCTTAATGGTGATAAAAATACGAGCATTAAAATTTCAGTATTACTTTAAAGATTTTTTTATATCCATTCTTTTATATGCAGGAGTAATTTCCTCATCTCCTGTTTTTGCTACTATTAAATATGAAGAAAATTTAATAACGCAAGCATCTTATAGCAAAACTAGCAAAACATACAAGCTACGGTTTAATAACCTGGATAACTATTATGAAGTAAGTAGTGTTACGGGGGACTGTGCATTCCGTAATGGTGTCATTACCTCTGCACAAAATGATGTTAATTGGAACCAACAAATAGGTCTTACATCCCATTTTAATGGGAAGCAGACATACCTCGAAAACGTACCTGTGAAAGACTTTAATGGAATTGCATCAAAGGTTGGTCGGAAGAGTGACTGGAGTGGAAAATATGGTCAATGGTTACCCTCTGGGGCAAGCTGGCGAAAAACAGGGACAGGTACGGGATGGTATGGTTCACAAGCCGTGAATTTTCCTACACCAGTAACAGTAGATGGGGGACCTGAAAGTTTTGATATAACTATCCGTATGTGCCGCGGTGATGATGGCTCTTATATTAATGCAACAGGACATTATGTAACCAGTGCAGTCAACTCAATGTCGGTAACTCCGACATCTGTAGCACTACAATCCCAGCTGGGCACCATTGCTACTGGTCATGCAGACATTACACTCAATGGATTCATGCCATCGAAAATAGATTTCACATCAAACGTTGCAAATGTTACCGGAGACTATGCCCTTACATTACCAAAATCGATTAGTCCCAGCTATGCAGGGCAAAGTTACGATGCTACATTCCAGTTTGAATACCGAATAGAGGCAACTAAACCCGGAGACTTTGTTATACCTGTAAATATTACTGCTATGTATCCGTAATAAAATTAGCAGTGTACTTGTTTACAACATGGCACTGCTATTCAAAATTTATGCATATAAAAATCACATAATTTTGGGTTTTCTTTAATTAAAGAAATATAAGTAATTTATGGCATGCTTGTGATAAGAGATATAAATATGTCGAAAAATTCTATCTGTCATAATATCTTTACTGACAAATCACGTATGATTGAAGAATGTATACCATTTTTCCAACCAGTAATGGATACCAATAATAAATTATATGGAGTTGAAGTTTTAGCTCGCTGGAAAATGCCTAATGGCCATATTCTTCCTCCTGACGTCTTCATTTCTCAGGTCACTAATGCAGGGTTGTCAGCATTTATGACTAGTATTTTATTAAGAAAAACAGCCAGAATATTACAATCATTAAAGTCACTTTTGCCCGTTGGTATGCTAGTGAGTTTTAATGTGGATACTCCGCACTATTGCTCATCAGAAATTATATGTGCATGCAAACTTATTCAACGTGATCTTATCCAACTTTGCCCTACATTAGTTTGTGAGTTGACGGAGCGTAGAGAATGGGGAAAACATTCAGAAGACAAAATGTTTCTGCAGGTGTTAGAGAGAGAAAATATACTTGTAGCTCTAGATGATTTTGGGACCAAATATTCAAATCTAGATATGTTGTCCAAAGTACATGCACACTTTATAAAAATAGACAGTTCTTTTGTTTGCAATTTAAACAGAAAATCTTTTTCTCAAGACCTGATTGAGGTTATTATTTTTATTGCAAAAAAACTCTCTTTATACATAATTGCAGAAGGTATTGAAAATAAATGGCAATATGATTGGTTAAAAATGAAAGGAGTGGATTTTTTTCAGGGGTATATTCTTTCCCCTCCATTACATGCAGAACAATTCTCTGTCTTTGTAAGAGGTAAAAGAAATTAATAATGAGAGGTCAACTATCATATTACTCAGGAGAAATTAAATACCTATAGGAATTATTGATTTTATATGAGAATTGTTTGTGGTTTTCTTAAATGATTTCAGCTAAAAATGAAAGAAAAAACAACCTATTACGTAAGTACTTATATAAAAAAACATGATATTGATATTCATATATGGATCTCCTCATCTATGACAGATACTGAGAGTAAAGTGCTGGAGTTATTACTGAAAGGATACACTATCTCAAGAATATCAGAGAGTAGAGGCCGTAGCGTTAAAACAGTATCATTGCAGAAGCACCAAATCTACAAAAAGCTGGGGATCCGTAATGATATTACATTTTGGCTAGATCTTTCATTATCTCCTTATGTGAAGATAAAATTAACCAAGAGAACTCATTAAGATACCGTATGTTACCTCGTAGACCCACAGCTTTGCTGTCCGGGTTTTACCACTGCCCGACTCCTGGACCGGAAAGTGAGTGTGGTCAGCGTGCAGGTATATGGGCTATGATGTGCCCGGCGCTTGAGGCTTTCTGCCTCATGACGTGAAGGTGGTTTGTTACCGTGTTGTGTGGCAGAAGGACAAAAGCCCCGTAGTTAATTTTCATTAACCCACGAGGCCTCTGCATGTCTAGTCCACGTCAGTATGGCCTCTTACCGTGCAAATTGCAAGGAGGAGTAAACCATGAAACTACCGGGAAACGCCCTTATCTGGTGCGTATTAATCGTGTGCTGCACGTTGTTGATATTCACACTCCTGACCCGGAATCGCCTGTGCGAAGTCCGGCTGAAGGACGGATACAGGGAAGTTACGGCAACAATGGCTTACGAATCCGGCGGTAAGTAGCAACCTGGAGGCGGGCGCAGGCCCGCCTTTTCAGGGCTGATGCTGGTCTGACTGCACTGAAGCGCCTTTATAAAGGGGCTGCTGGTTCGCCGGTGGCCCCTTTCTCCTTGCTGGCATTATACGGGCATGAACAACCAGACTGCCAGGAAGGCCGTTTCCCTCCGGGAACGGGGATGAACGTGCGCCTGCGGCGCCCGTTCTTTTCCCCGCCTTCTCTGTTTATGACCTGTCAGAAATCACATCACCTTCCCTGTGATTATTCTCTTTTTCCTCCTGTTCTGACACTGATTACTGCTGCCCTGATTATTGTCTGTTTTGTTGTTCTCCTGCTTATGCCTTTTCCGGGCGTCCCCCTGGCGGGGCGGGCTGTCGTGAACGGAGCCAGCGAAGCTGTCTCCGCCCTGGCGGGCTTCCATCCCTGACGCGAAACCCCGGGCTTGCAGCGACCGTTCCGATCGCGCCGCCTCTGTCGCGCCGTGGCCTGCGCTCCCGGCATCCCGGCAAAAGGCCGCCGGGATGTAAGGGGCAACGCCGTTTCGCAAACCGCGCTTCACGTCGTTGTGGCGGGTCCCTGCCCGTTGTTGTGTCCGGTGCCATTCACCTGTTTAAGCCCCTGTCGCCGGGGGCTGATACAGCCACAA
>PPYF01548901.1_pt1 | contig 13413 bp, 11 predicted proteins | sample 1559871 | NCBI WGS metagenome assembly PPYF01 (sample SAMN08240021, study PRJNA423297) | Human gut metagenome, whole genome shotgun sequencing project. | reverse complement strand
GCGCGTATCTGCGCGATGGCAAAGGAAGCGGGCGCGGTGGTTGTGCCGACCGACCGGCGGAAGCTCGATTTCATGTCGGCAACCGGCGCACACCAGGGTGTGATTGCCATGGTTGCGGCGCATGACTATGCCAGCATCGACGATATTCTGAAAAAAGCGGCGGACGCGGGAGAAGCTCCCCTGATTGTGATCTGCGACGAGTTGTCGGACCCGCATAACCTCGGTGCGATTATCCGCACCGCGGAGTGCGCAGGCGCGCACGGGGTCATTATTCCGAAGCGCAGAAGCGTGGGTCTGACCGCTGTGGTCGGCAAGGCATCGGCGGGCGCTCTTGAATATCTGCCGGTTGCGCGCGTGTCCAACATTACCGCGGCAATCGATACGCTCAAAAAGGCGGGCGTCTGGATTTACGGCACGGCGGCGGAGGGCAGTACGACGCTCTACAAGGCGGACCTCAAGGGCGCAGCTGCCATCGTCATCGGCAACGAGGGACAGGGCATGAGCCGCCTGGTTTCCGACAGCTGCGACTTCAAAGTCAGTATTCCCATGAAGGGCAGTATTTCATCCCTCAATGCATCTGCCGCAGCAGCGATCATGCTGTACGAGGCGGTGCGGCAGAGAAGCGTATAACAGGAGCAGCGCATGAAGAAGCAATCGCAGGATCTGACGAACGAACAACTGCATATCGAAGATGCTGCGGCTGTGCAGGAAGAATATTCCCTCGAGGATATCATGAATGAATTCGGCGGCTGGAGCAAGCGATCAGAGCCCAAGACGCCGCCGCTTGATACAGCGCAGACTTTGCCGGAGCAGAAGCCGGAGCAAAGCGCACCGGCAGAAGAAGCGGACGCACCGGACACGAAAATTGTCCGGTTCCCGGCGCAGGCAAAGCGCTTCCCGGAAGAAAAAGAGGAAAAGCCGCCCAAAAATCCGGCGGACTTCACCGGGCAGACCATCCGTTTTACGCCGATCCGGGAGGAACAGACGCAGCAGGCGGAAAAGCCGAAAATCTGGACCTATCAGGCAGAGCCGGACCCGGAGCCTGCGCCGCCGAGCGATCCCAAAGAGGCGAAGAAGGCGGCACGGCGCGCGCAGCGCGCGCAAAAAGAGGCGCAGAAGCGGCGCAGGCAGCTGGAGCGTCATCAGAAGCAGCAGGCAAAGCGCGCCGAGCGCCGCAGGGAGCAGCCCGAGCGCGAGTTTTCCGACTGCCGCGCGGCATATGCCTACTACGCGCAGGGAACATTCCAGCGGCTGCGGCTGTTTGTGAGTATCCTGCTGGCGCTCGTGTCGATCGGGCTTTGCTACGCGGCAAGCTATCCGATCGGAAGCTACGATTTTACGGCGAACGCGGAGAGCTTTTCCCGCATGCTCCTTATTATAATGGTTGTGCAGGCGTTTGTTGCCTGGGATGTGGCGCTGCGCGGGGTGCGCGCGGCGTGCAGGCTTCGCTATGACCACGCGGGCATGCTGCTGGTGCTGACGATTGCCTGCGCGGTGGATGCAGTGATCGCCATCCGCGACGGGCGCATTGCGTTCTGCCCGGCGGTGACGCTGCAGTGGTGTGCAGCGCTGCTGGGAGAGTATTCGATGCAGCTGGCGAAGCTGCGCACGCTCAAGGCTGCCTGCTCGATGAACGAGCCGAAGGCGGCGGTCCGCGAGGAAAAGGCGTGGCACGGCGAGGACTGCATTTTCAGAAGCGACGCAAAGCCGGAGGAATTTGTCCGTGAGCTGGAAATTCCCGATGCGGGCAGTCGGATGATGCGCATCTACGCGCCGGTTCTGACGGCAGTGACACTGGGGCTTTCCGTTCTGAGCATGCTGCAGGCGGAAGACAGCTTCCTCTGGGCATGGACGGCGCTGATGATTGCAAGCTTCCCGGCGGGCATGTTTTTGAGCTTCTCGCGCCCGTTTGCCGCGCAGGCAAGGCGGCTTTCGCGCGCGGGCGCGGCGGTCGGCGGCTGGTACGGGGCAAGAATGCTCGGCGGCGAGTGCGGCATTGCGATTGAAGACGCGGACCTGTTCCCGCCGCAGAACGTCACGCTCAACGGCATGAAGATCTACTCCGACCGCTCGGTCAGCCAGATCATCGGCTTTGCAAACGCCGTGGTGCAGACGGCGGGCAGCGGTCTTGTGCCGCTGTTTGAGGAAATCATGCACAACCAGAACGGCAGGCACTACGGCGTCGATACCTTCCGGCGCTACGAAGGCGGCGGGCTCGGCGCGGAGATTCGCGGCGACGTGATTCTGATGGGCTCGCTCGGGTTTATGAAACTCATGCGCGTGCATATGCCGGAGGGCGCGCGCGTCAAGCAGGCGGTGTATCTGTCGGTGAACGGCGAGCTTGCGGCTGTATTTGCCCTGAGCTACGCTCCGGCGACGAATGTGAAGGCGTGCCTGCAGGCGCTGGCGCGGTGTACGGGTCTGACCCCGATCCTCGCGACGCGCGATTTTATGATCACGCCGCAGTTTCTGAAGCATCGCTACAAGCTCTCTCCGGACCGCATCGAGTTTCCGACCGTCGAGGAGCGGGCGCGGCTGTCTTCACCTGACGCGGTCCAGGAACCGCGGCAGGGCGCGCTTCTGGCAAGGACCGGCTTTTCCTGCTTCTCCATGGCGGTTGCGGGCGCGCGCGCGGCAAGAAGCGCGGCAATTGCGGCAATTGCCGTGACGTATGCGGCAAGCGTGATGGGACTTCTGGTGCTGTTTTTCCTGACATTCATCGGCTCGACGCTGGCGGTGTCGGCATGGAATCTGCTTTTGTACACGGTTTTGTGGCTGATTCCAGAGCTCTTGATCACATCCATGACAGCCAAACGCTGATAATGCGGCGCAGTTGTGAAAAAATGGGGCAGATTTTATCTGTTTGCACAAGATAGTAATTGCAATCCGCTCCGGATTCGTATATAATGAAATTTAAGAGTCGGCTGAAAAGTGAACTGCCGAGGGCTTGGTGCGCGCATGTGCCGGGCTGTAGAAAGGAGAAAATTTGACTATGGGCTATACTGCCAATGACATTCGCAACATCTGCCTGCTGGGTCACGGCGGCGACGGCAAGTCCGCGCTGTGCGAGAGCATGCTCTTTACGACCAAAGCGATCACCCGTCTGGGCAAGCGCGCGGACGGCACGACCGTTTCCGACTTCGACGACGAAGAGAAGAAGCGCCAGTATTCCATCTCGACGTCGGTCATTCCGGTGGAATATAACAAGTGCAAGATCAACGTTCTCGATAACCCCGGCTACTTCGACTTTGCCGGTCAGATCGTGCAGTCCCTGCGCGTTTCCGACGCGGGTCTGATCTGCCTGACCGCGAAGAGCGGCATCGGCGTCGGCACCGAAAAGGGCTGGAAGTACCTCGCAAAAGCCGGTCTTCCCGCAATGTTCTATGTCTCCAAGCTCGACGAGGAGCATGCGAACTTCTTCAACGTCTTCGACAGCCTGCGCGAGATGTTCGGCGCGTCTGTCATTCCGTTCACCTTCCCGATTCTCAAGGGCGAGCAGGCGGTCGGTCTGGTCGATCTGATCGAGAAGAAGGCGTATGACGCCAACGGCAAGGAAATCCCCATGCCCGCAGAGGCTGAGGAAAAGATCGAAGAGTACATGGCAGAGCTCAACGAGCAGGTCGCCGAAACCGACGAAGCGCTCATGGAAAAGTTCTTCATGGAAGAGCCGTTCACCGAGGAAGAGCTCCTGACCGGCATCAAGGCAGGCATCCGCGACCGCAGCGTCACGCCGGTCTTCTGCGGCTGCGCTTACACGGGTCTCGGCACGACGAACCTGCTGTCCAACCTCGTCAAGTTCGCGCCCAACCCCCTCGAAGGCAAGGCAATGGCGCAGGTTGACGAAGAGGGCAATACCAAGGAATTCAAGGTTGACCCGAAGGGCAGCCCCATGGTCTTCGTATTCAACACCCTTGCTGACCAGTACGGCAAGAACTCCTACTTCAAGGTCATTTCCGGCGACGTCGAGGACACCATGTCCTTCGTCAACGTCCGCACGGGCGACGCCGAAAAGCTCGGCAACATGTTCTTCCCGAAGGGCAAGGACAACACCAAGACCTCCAAGATCTGCTGCGGCGACATCGGCGTGTTCACGAAGCTCGCCTCCGTCAAGACCGGCGATACCCTGGGTCTGGCGGGCAAGACCGTGACGATCGCGCCCATGAAGTACGACGAGCCCATGTACAAGATGGCAATCTACGCCAAGGTCAAGGGCACCGAAGATAAGATCGCTGCCGGTCTTGTCAAGCTGAACGAGGAAGACGCCTCCTTCACCTACGGCAACGATCCCGAGACCAAGGAACTGATCCTCTCCGGCGCGGGCGACATGCAGCTGTCCGTCCTGATGGCAAAGCTCCAGAGCAAGTACAAGGTCGAGGCTGTTCTCAAGCCCGCCAAGATCGCATACCGCGAGACCATCAAGAAGAAGGTCGAGATCCACGGTCGTCACAAGAAGCAGTCCGGTGGTCACGGTCAGTTCGGCGACGTCTACATCCGCTTCGAGCCGCAGTCCGAGTCTGAAGAAATGATCTTCGCGGACGAGACCGTCGGCGGCTGCGTGCCGAAGAACTTCATCCCGTCGGTTGAAAAGGGTCTTCGCAACTGCGTCGGTAAGGGCGTTCTCGCCGGTTACCCTGTCGTGTTCCTGAAGGCGACGCTGTACTTCGGCTCCTACCACCCCGTCGACTCCTCCGATATGGCGTTCCAGACCGCTGCCGGTATCGCCTATAAGGAAGGTCTTCCCACCGCTGGTCCGACGCTCCTCGAGCCGATCGGCGAACTGAAGGTTCTCATCCCCGACGCCAACATGGGCGACGTGATCGGCGACCTCAACAAGCGCCGCGGTCGTGTGATGGGCATGAACCCCGATCCCGAGAACCCCGGCTATCAGACCGTCGAAGCCGAAGTTCCGATGGGCGAAATGAGCTCCTACACCATCGACCTGCGCGCCATGAGCCAGGGTCGCGGCAGCTATACGCTGAAGTTCGTCCGTTACGAGGAAGTTCCGCAGATGAATCAGGCAAAGATCATCGAGGACGCCAAGAAGGACGAAGAAGAGGGCTAATCCGATTTTCAAATTCCCCGGTTCCGTTGGAGCCGGGGAATTTTCTGCGTGCAACAAAACCTTGCGTGACAAATCGGGCGCGATATGGTATGCTTTTTGCAAGAGGTGAGACCATGGACCGCTTTACGCAGAATCTCCGGCGCGCCCGGAAAGCCGCAGAAGCCGGAAGACCGGCTTATCCGCGCCTGCAAAAACGCTTCGTGACCGGCTTTGCTGTCTGCGCGGGCTTGCTTCTGGCGGTATCCGGTTTGGAGCTGGGGCTTTTTGCGTATTGGAGAAAGCTGTTGCTGCATGATTACAGCCCGGCTTTGTACGCGGCGCTGTGGAAGCTATTTGTGCCGCCGCTTCTGTGGTATGCTTCTGGACTGGGCGCGGTGTGCTTTTTCGCGATGTGGTCGCCCGTCCGGTGCGGAAAACGGGCGAGGCTGGCGCTTCTGCTTGCGGCGCTGGCGCTGGGCTTGCCGGTGCTTGCGCTGATGGCGCAGTACCTTGCCGTTGCGCTGGGAAACTTCGACGGTGTGCGCGTCTGGCTTGCACCGCTGCTTCGAAGACCTGCAGGAAAACTTGCGATTCAGATCATTCTGCCGGGGCTAATCGGCGTTTGCACAGGGCTTTTTGCCTGTTCGGAAAGGAGCGTTTGAAATGGGCTTTTGGTTTTTCATGCTGGCAATGAATCTGATTATCCCGCTGAGCATGATCTTTCTGGGAAAGTATTTCTCCAAACGTGCGCCGGGCCAGATCAATATGCTCTTTGGCTACCGTACGGCGCGTTCGATGAAAAATCAGGACACATGGCAGTTCGCACATCATTATTTTGGAAAGCTGTGGTTTAAGATGGGACTTTGGCTGCTTGTTTTGACCATGGCGGCGATGCTGCTGGGACTCGGGAAAGACGCAGATGCAGTCGGAAAGCTCGGCGGATTACTTTGCCTTGTACAGATTCCGGTAATGCTGTATACGATTTTTCCGACTGAGCGGGCGCTCAAAAAGACGTTTGACAAGGACGGCAATCGAAAATAGACGCAAAAAATCCGCATCTGAAGTTTTCAGGTGCGGATTTTGGTTTTCAGGACGGCTGCGCCGTAGCGACGCCGCGCTTCGCTAAGCCCTCGGAGAGAATCTTGTGCGCATAATCGCCGATTTCCACAGTTGTCTTGAGACTCGCGACGGTTTCTGCCGGAATCACGTCCAGCACATCGAGATGCACGTCGGTCCGGCGGCGGAACATGTTTTTGAGGATCGCCTTTGTGTTTGTAAGCGCGCAGACGACGATCGGAACGCCCGCCTTCTGCGCAATTTTGAACGCGCCGTTGCGGAAGGGCTGAAGTAAACCGGACTTGCTGGTTCCACCCTCTGGGAAAACGGCGATGGAGGCTTTGTCCTCCTTGATAAACTGGATTGCTTTCAGAATTGCCTTGAGCGCCTCGCGGTCGTTGTTGCGGTCGAGCGGCAGGCAGAGAATCTTCCGCATGACCTGCGCGACGATGTAGAGAGAGAAATTTTCCGTCTTCGAGATGAACGCCAGCTCTGCCCACGGCATCGCATAGTAGAAAACAATCGGGTCAAAGGCGAACAGGTGGTTGGATATCAGTAAGAACCGACCCTTGCGCGGGACCTTCTCCAGCCCCGTCACATGCACCCGCACGCCGCCGAGATCAAAGGCGAGCCGGCTGAACTGGTTGAGCAGAAACCGGAAATATGGACTCGGCTTTTCCACCAGCTTTTTGGGATCGACAAACAGGCACGAGACCACCAGCACCAGCAAAAACAGCAGCACCAGACCCAGAAAGCAGCCAATAAACAGCAGCGGCAGCTGCCACAGAACCGCCCAGCCGGCAAACCAGTTGCATGCCGCACTGACGGCGGCAGAAAAAACAGCGCTCAATGCGAGCAGAACATAAACCATGAAAGAAAAACCTCGATTGGAAACAAATTCACACCGCCTTTTAGTATACTGCAATTGGGCGCAAAAAGACAACCTTAATTTTCTGTTTCCAAAAAGTTTACAAATAGAGCGCCCGCCGGATTTTCCGGCGGGCGCTTCCCAATTCAAAACCTCGCAGAGTTTCACCCCGTAGTTGAGGCGCATTCCCTCACGCAAAATAGCAAAGCTATTTTGTGTGAATTAAAGCTTCTGCTGCGAAAGCCAGATATCCATGATCAAGCCGTGCGGCAAAATTTTCACCAGCGCCATCTGCGCGCGTGCGATGAAGCCGAATTTGCTGACATCCTTGCCGCGCTTTGCATCGCGCCACGCTCTGGCGACGATCTGCTGCGGCTCATACATGGCAGCGTATTTTTTGACGACGGGTTTTTCTCCGTCGATTACCGCGTGGTCAAAGAACTCTGTCTTCGTCCAGAACGGGCAGACTGCCATGACGGAAATGTCCTTGTCGTCCAACTCCCGGTTGAGCGCGCGGCTGTAGCTCAGAACGAACGCCTTGCTTGCCGCGTAGACGCCGATATAGGGCACCGGCTGACAGGCGGCGACGGAGGCGATGTTGATAATCTGCGCGCCGGCGTGCATGTAGGGAATGGTCAGCTGGCACATTGCCATGAGCGCCTCGCAGTTGAGGTCCACCATGTTGAGGTTCTGGGAGAGCGGTGTGTCGCAGGCAGCCTGAAACTTTCCGTAGCCGCTGCAATTGACGAGCAGCTGCACGTTTGCCTGCGCGTTTTCCAGCAGCTCTGCATAGTGCCGGAAGCTTTCCCGGTCGGTCAGATCCAGCGCAATCGGGCGGATGGGGAAGGGGACCGTCTCCGCCAAAGCTTCCAACCGGTCGAGCCGTCTTGCAATGACCCAGACCTCGTCAAACGTGTCGTAGGTGTTGATGGTCTCGGCAAAGACCTTGCCCATGCCGCTCGACGCGCCGGTGATGATGGCGATTTTTTTCATATCGAAAGACTCCTTTCGGAAGAATGCTTCGCAAAAAGTATAGGAAATCGATAAATTTTCTATAGTATAACACACAAATGGCTGCAATGCAAGCAGGCGCGGACATGCGTAAGCCGCCGCAGTTTTTGCGGCGGCCTGAAAAAGCAGGAATCAGAACTCAGGACCCTGATAGTTGCTGTAGCGATTCTGGTGATAATCCTGCTCGCAGCTTCCGGGGTAGGAAGCGGTAGTGCCGTTGGAGCGTTCCCAGCAGATCTGGCGGTAGAAGCTGGCTTGCGCGGCTTCTTCATACGGACGGAGCCAGAAGGTTCCGATGCCCAGCGTCAGCGCACTGAGAAGCGCCCAGCCGAAAAAGCTCAGTTCCAGACAAAACAGCCGCCATTTATTGCCGCGCATGAGCTCTTTGGAGGCTTTGATCGCGTCCATCGGGCGAAGACCGGGATGTTCATAGAGAATATAGGGCGCCATGGCGTAGCTGTAGCCCGCGATGATGCCAGGGATGATCAGAAGCAGCGTCCACAGGGTAACAAAGATTGCAGTCAGCAGCGACAGCAGAAAGCCGTCTCCGAAGCGGTGAAACTGCGAAAACAGGTCGGAAACCTGCGCGTCCTTGTGATCGATCAGGGCAAGGTTGAACTTTGCGTAGCCAAGTTGGACTGTGCCGCCAATGATAAAGCAGACGAGCGCGTAGATCGATAAAAGCGTGCCGAAAATGATCAGTGCGGTCCAGACAAAGTCGGGAATTTCATAATGTCCGCCGCTGCTCTGGATAAATTCGCCGGCGGAGCTTCCGACAGAGCTGCCGCCGCTTCCGCTGCTGCCGGAGCTTGCCATGGTTCCGCCGAGCAGCGCTGCGAGAAAGCCCGTCAGAACGGCAACGCCCCAACGGCCGCTGAGCGCCTGTCTTGCCAGAGCGCGAAAATCTCTTGCTTTCATAAAACCCTTCCTTTCTCTTTTTCGATCTTTCTTTTCCAGATTCATTATAAAGGATATGCTGCCGGGTGACAAGCAATTCCGGAAATTTAAGAACTTCTTATGATTTTATGACGAAAAAGCCCGCCTACTGGTTCCCCAATCGACGGGCAGAAGGCTTACATTTTTTCGGGCGCGCTGAAGCCCAGCAGATCGATGCAGGTTTCCAGAACGCGGCGCGTGAGGTCCATGAGCGCGACATAGCTGGCTTTTTTCGCTTCATCGGGCTCGGAGATGATCTTCACATCGTGATAGAACTTGTTTGCCGCGCCGGCAAGCTCGTAGATATACGCGCAGATCTCGTTCGGCGCGGAGTTTTTATAGCTCGACGTCAGGCTGTCTGCAAGGCGCGAAAGAACCAGCATGAGGTCCTTCTGCTGGCGGCTTTCCGGCGGCAGCAGCTTACAGTCTGCGGCATTTCCATCGTATTTTGCGAGAATCGACTTGATGCGGACGATGGTGTAGAGAATATACGGACCTGTGTTTCCCTCGAACGAGGAGAAACGGTCGAGGTCGAAGACATAGTCCTTGGTGGCAAGATTCGAAAGGTCGCCGTATTTGAGCGCTGCCATCGCGATTTTCTTTGCGGTCTCGGGAAGCTCTTCGTCGGAGACGGTCTGATTTTCCCTGATCTTTTCGGTCACATAGTCGGTGATCTCGCGAATCAGAACCTCCAGACGCATGACGCCGCCCTCGCGCGTTTTGAAGGGCTTGCCGTCCTTGCCGTTCATCGTGCCGAAGCCGATGTGGGAAAGCTCGGTCTGCGGGGGAACCAGCTCCGCCTTTCTTGCCACGCGGAAGACCTGCTCAAAGTGCAGGCTCTGGCGCTTGTCGGTGAGATAGAGAATCTTTCCGGGGTGGAAGTCCTGCTGGCGCTGGACGATGGTGGCAAGGTCAGTGGTTGCGTAGAGCGTTGCGCCGTCGGATTTGAGAAGAATGCAGGGCGGAATTTCCTTCGTGTCGGTTTCTTCCTGCACGGGAACGACAAGCGCACCGTCAGACTCGACTGCCAGATGCTTGTCCTCGACGATTTTGAGCATCGTGGGGATATATGCCTGCGCGTCGGACTCTCCGAGCCATACATCGAAGCTGACGTTGAGGTTTTCGTAGTTCTTCTTGAGGTCCTCGACCGAAACGCGCATGATCTGCTTCCACATGGCGCGGTAGCCGCGCTCGCCCTGCTGGAGTAAATACGTCGCGTTGTGTGCCTTCTCGGCAAACTCTGCGTCGACCTTCGATCTTGCGCTTGCCTCGGGGTAGATTTTTTCCAGCTCCGAGATCGTAAAGGGCGCTTCTTCGGGATACTCGCCCGTATAATCGGGGTCAAAGTAGCAAAGCTCGGGGCGCTGCGACTGCACCTGCGCAATGATCAGACCCATCTGCAGACCCCAGTCGCCGAGATGAATGTCGCCGATGACATGGTTTCCGAAGAAGCGGTAGATGCGCTTGATGGATTCTCCGATGATGGCGCTGCGCAGGTGCCCGACATGCAGCGGCTTTGCCACGTTCGGTCCGCCGTAGTCCACGACAATCGTGCGGGGATTCTGCTCGGGCTGGACGCCGAAGTGCTCGGCAAGGTTCATTTCTGCGACATAAGATGCCAGAAACTCTGCCGAGAGCTTGAAGTTCAGAAAGCCGGGGTTTACCGCCTCGACGCTTTCAAACATCTCGCAGCCTGCCAGCTGCACTTTGACCGCATTTGCAATCTGGATGGGCGCCTTGTGGTAGACCTTCGCCGCGGGCAACGCGCCGTTGCACTGATACTCGCACAGGTCCGGGCGGTTCGAGAGCGTGACTTTTCCGTAGGCGGGGTCGAAGCCGGCTTTTTCGAATGCGCCGGAAACCTCCCGGGAAATCAGATCAATCAGGACATTCATATACATACACCTTTCGTATTGGCAATTGCTCATAGATTTTACTATTATAACAAAGCATGTTCCAAAAGTACAGTCCGAAACCGCCGGTTCAGGTCACCCAGCATGACGGCAGCGGTCTTTCCGATAAGAGAGTCGACGCCATAGGTTTTCATCAGCTCCGCGCCGACCGCGAGCGCTGCGCTGCCGCTTACCGGGCGGACCAGCATCAGGGGCGCAAGCTCCGGCGGCATGCCGAGAAAGCGGAAGACGGGCACAAGCGCCTGCGCCATCCAGGCAAAAAAGCCGCTGCTGCGGAGCATGGAAATGCCGGTGAGAAGCACAATCAGGCTCGGGGCAATGGAAAGGAGCGTCGAAAGTCCTTCGCGCGCGCCGGAAAGCAGCAGCGCATACACATCCTGCTTCCGGATAAGCGCATACAAGCTTATAAATGTAAGAAGAAGCGGAACCAGCAGCTCGGTCATGCGGCATCCTCCAGCAAAGCTGCCGCCAGCAGCCCTACCGCGACCGAGCAGACGGAGCTGACCCACACGGCAGGAAGAATTTCAAAGGGGCTGTCTGCGCCGAGACCGGCACGCAGCGCGGCAACGGTGGTCGGCAGCAGCTGCACCGAGGCGGTGTTCATGACGATCAGGCGGCACATTTCATTTCCGGCGCGTTCGGGCGTTGGGCTCAGCGTCTGCATTCTGCGCACACAGCCGACGCCCATCGGCGTTGCTGCGCTGCCGAGCCCCAGAAGGTTTGCCGTGAAATTTGCGCAGAGATAGCCGCGCGCCTCTGCGTCCCGGCAGGTTTCCGGGAAAACGCGCGACAGAAACGGAGAAAGCACGCACGAAAGCTTCTGCATCAGCCCGCTTTTTTCCATCACGCGCGCCGCGCCGCTCCACAGACACAGTGCGCCGCACAGAGACAGGCAAAGCTCCGCACCCTGCTGCGCGCCCTGCATTGCTGCGCCCGATAAACCGGACACTTGATCTGTGAGCACGCCGCAGACCAGGCTTGCGCCGAGGAAAAATAACCAAATATATGACATTCCTATAAATTTCCTCCGCAAAATCTAGTTTGTTCAAAATTTGGACATAAATGACTGTTAAGATAAGACCGATCAGCAAAAACCGATTCTCTGCGGACACACGAAAGACCGCTCCCCCCGCGGCTGTGTTCACCGTGGAAGAAACAATAAACGGAGGTACAAAAAGATGAAATCGACAGGCATTGTAAGAAAAGTGGATGAGCTGGGTCGGATCGTACTGCCTATTGAGCTGCGCCGGACGCTGGACATCGCAGAAAAGGATTCCATTGAAATTTATGTGGACGGTTCGTCGATCATTCTGAAAAAGTACGAGCCGACCTGCGTGTTCTGCGGCGATGCGAAGAACATCACGGTTTACAAGGGCAAGAACATCTGCGCCAACTGCCTCAAAGAGCTCAAGAAGGCGTAGGCACCATGCACAAAGATCTGCCGGAAAGCGATGGCTTCCCGGCAGATTTTTTGACTGTTTACAAACTGTTTGCTTTTGTTGAGGTTTCTTAACTGGTAAAAACGGGTGAAATCTGGTACAATAACCGCAAAGTATGTGCGCGGCGTCCATGGAAGGCGGCTGCGCGGACAATCGTTTGGAAGGAGCATGAATTTGCAGTATCGGGTGTTGGCAGAAAAACTGAAGGAGGCGGCAGCGTCCGTTTTGCCGGTGACGGCAATCGTGGCAGTGCTGTGTCTGGCGCTGGTCCGGGTGGACGTGGGGCTGATGCTCTCGTTTCTGCTCGGTTCGGGGCTTCTGATTCTGGGCATGGGGCTGTTCACGCTGGGCGCGGAGCTTTCCATGTCGCGCATCGGAAACCTCATCGGCGCGAAGATGACGAAATCCAGAAAGCTCTGGTTCATTCTTGCGGTGAGCTTTCTGCTGGGCGTCGCCATTACGATGGCAGAGCCGGATTTGCAGGTGCTGGCGACAAATGTTCCGGCGATTGACAAGACGGTGCTGATTGTGACCGTCTCGGTCGGCGTGGGGCTGTTTCTGATGCTGTGCATGGTGAGAATTCTGTTCTCCGTCTCGCTGCGGCTGCTGCTGATTGTGTTCTATGCGCTGCTGTTCCTCGGCGCATTTTTGTCGGACGCGGGCTTTTTGTCGGTCGCGTTCGATTCCGGCGGCGTGACGACAGGACCGATGACGGTGCCGTTTATCATGGCGTTGGGCGTCGGCGTTGCGTCCATCCGAAGCGACGAAAATGCCAAGGCAGACAGCTTCGGTCTGGTTGCTTTGTGCTCGATCGGACCGGTAATGGCGGTGATGCTGCTGGGCGCCATCTATCCCACGGACACGCAGGCGGATGTCGGCATGGTGATCGGCGGCTTTGAAACTACGGTGGAGCTGGGCGGCGCATATCTTCGCAGCCTTCCGACCTACATGCTGGAGGTCGCGATGGCGCTGCTGCCGATTTTTGTGTTCTTTTTGCTGTTCCAGGTGTTTTCCCTGCGCCTGCGAAAGCTGCCGCTGACAAAGATCGTCATGGGCGTGGGCTATACGTTTCTGGGGCTGGTGCTGTTCCTGACGGGCGTGAACGTCGGTTTTTCGCCCTTGGGCTACGTGCTGGGAAAAGAACTGGTG